>ERZ761610.88-NODE-88-length-92234-cov-49.695115_pt1 | contig 92234 bp, 73 predicted proteins | sample MGYA00512164_ERZ761610 | MGnify/ENA primary metagenome ERZ761610 (study PRJEB28899, sample SAMN02850038) | bioreactor sludge metagenome | biome: EBPR Sludge; feature: EBPR Bioreactor; material: flocular biomat | place: Australia: Thorneside Wastwater Treatment Plant...
AGGTCTTGAGGTGATTATGAAATTACACGCACTATTTGTTTTGATTTTGGCATTTGCTACGACCGCGTTTACTAAAGAAATAAAATGTGTCGACACCGACGAAACATCGCAAAGTATGTCGGTCACTCATTTCAGCTCAACACTACCTATTCTGTGGAATGATTTTTCTCTTTTGAACGCAGATGGAACGCTTCGGACACGCAAACGAAACACGTATGTGTCCGCTGGAATAGCCTGCGGCGTACTCGTCGACTTTAAAACCGAATGCACATCGAGTGAAAAGGAAAACGCTCTTGGTTATCAATTTTCTTTCACATGCCCACAGAAAAAACTCGCAGGCAGTTTCTATTTCGATGAAACCGGTTTCGGTCAATTCCAGTGTACGGCCCCTAACCTACCTCAAATGCATGCCATAGCATACGCCTGTCAAACCATTAAATAAATTACCGTCTTTTTTCCAGACACTCAGGCATTCCAAAAGGGCGTGATAGATTCGCGTTCTATGAAAAAAATTTATTTATTTACTACATTATTGATGGGTCTAAACGCGCTTGCATTAAACGTCGGCGAAAAAACTACTCTGGATTTGTGCTCTGGTGGCACTCCCGGTGAAATTTCAGAGTCTAAAGCTGACGGCGAAAATGTTTTAGTTTTGCGTTGCCCAAGCGAAAAGAAACTCTATGTTTTAAAAGCTGGCTACGACTACGTAAACGGCGAATATAAAAAATCTGAATCACTCACTGTGATTGAAGCCTTAAGCACCCTAGATCCTAAATCACGCTTCTTTGATACAAACACAGAAATCGTTCGCGTAGGCGCCGACGTCAAAGTGATCTATCAAAAAACAACGGCATGTGCGGCGCGGGCTTTTGCCTTGCAAAGAACGGCCGTTCGTAAGGGCACTAGCACGACTTATAAATATAACGGACCCGTCGACACAGGAATTTGCGTATCCGACACACGGGCTATCGGCAATGGCCCTACTAGTATCGTTGCTATGCGGTCAGGAAACGGCTCTTCAACCGTGGTTTTTGATGTGAACAATGCGTTTTTATTGCTGACTATGTCGTCTACTTACGATTTCGACAACGGCGCGTCTCCTGTTAAAATCACAGAAGCGAGTTTTGTTAAAAAACCAACACTTGCGTGCGGGCAAAACATTGAAGAGGTTCACTTAACGGCCGACAAAGAACTTTTACTCTTTCAAGAAAGCAACAAAATCCAAATGATCGATATGGGCTCAGGCGCAATCTCTTTAGTTAAAGACACGGACTACCATGGCGCTTCAACCTGCCATGGTCGTTCGATCTCTTTATACAACCAGCGTAGCGGATCGATCGTAGTAAATGAAAAAATTCGCGAGATTCAAAAGGTCACTCGAATGTATGATCAACGGACTCAAAGTATCAATTTAGATATTACTACGATCGGGTACTAGCGAACAAGTGGCTCACGCACCGTGCACGCGTGTTTTCAATCCACGCAGGAAATAGCGCAGAACTTGATCGCCGCATTCGCGGTAATTAGGATGATCTTTTTTGCGCATGAATGCACTTAGTTCTGATCTTCCCATTTTCCAGTCGGCCGATTCCAAGATTTGATGAATGTCGTCTTCTTTTAAAGTAAACGCGACACGCAGTTTTTTTAGAATCACGTTATTTGTAATCGGTAATTCAAACGGCATCGGCGGTTTTGATTCGTCTTTACCACGCTTGAAGTAAATCAAACCATCCAGGAAGTGCGCCATAGTTTCATCATCACAAGGAACATATTTAGGATCTTCGTCACTCAGCAAAAATGATTTAATCGCAGCGATGGTTGTAGTACCACCCGAAAGCGCAATGATCTCGGTCAGTTTTTGGTCGTTTACATTCAGAATATATCGTAGGCTGCGAAGGACATCGTTATTGATCATGCCCGCACCATATCAGAAATATACAGTATAGCGAAGATAGAAATACGACGATTCAGGATTAACTACGCGGACACCAACTTCACCCGAATTTTCGTCATAGAACGGCATACGATTGGCGTGACCAAATCCAATCTGCTGAGACTTCGCAAACATATAGCCTATGTCCTGCACGCTCAGGAACATCTCGGTCGATTCATCTGAAACGTATTTAAAGTACTGATAAAAGCGCGCTAGAACGAACACGGACCAGTTACCCTGATCATAGCCCCCGAGCAGATTGTAAATCGTGTAGTAATTATTATTCGAATAGCCGCGGATGTTGTACTCGGTCTTCTGAAAACCTTTCGACACTTGAAATGATCCCGACAGATTGTAATTGGATGCTTTTAAATACTCGGTATCCAAAATCAAACCAATTCCTCCGCCCAAGGTCCCATACTGCTCTTGAACCTCACGCGCAGTCTTCGAGAGTGCTAGGGTTGAAATTAAAAAATAGCGCACCTTAAGCGCTGGCATAAAGTTCTTGGGCAATGTTGTTAAGTTAAAGGCAGGATCATCAAAATCACTTTCACTTTTATTCACCAAATTATAAGCATAGTAAAAGTAACTCGTAATTTTAAAATTGGTGAATACGTATTCGGAATTAAACTCTAAATCAAAGCTCTCATCGCCAGGATCATTCCCCTCGGGTTTTTGGAAATAGCGCCCCAGAGTGAAATCATGAGAGTGTTCAAACGAGGGTGTTTTTTCTCGTTTTTTAGGAGCCGCACTGGCCAGGCCCGATAATAAAATTAGCAAAAGAAAGAGTCTCAATAATCACCCATATGTTATACAAAAATCGTAGAACACACCTAGGACGATGTCTATAGGGTCTAGAGTCTTTTAGAGCGGCAAAATCCGTTACTTTGTTTAAATCTCTACAGTGGATCTCGAAGTCAGTTTTCCGTATAGTACCCCTTTACAGCGACTTACGTGCGCTAAAGGAGTCTCTAAATGAAAATGTTAATTTTTCTTTCGATCTTCATAAGCTTTATCGCATCTGCCAACAACGCGTTGTATGCGACCTATATTACCCATGCGCACCAACCCAACCTGAGCGCGCTCAAAATCAATTGGTCAAAACCAGCCAACAAAAAAGCCGCGATGTACAGATCCACGTTTGAAGGCGAACTCGCCATGGTTAAGAACGGTCAAAAACAACTACTCGGCCAACGCTATGTCATGATCAATCCTGGCTGCGGTTCCGAGTGCCAAGTAATCGGCTACCTTGATGTTGCAACAGGAAACGCCTACATTTCTGAAGTTTCCAGCTCATACGAAATCGCGTACCGCGCTAACAGCACATTGCTCGTAGTGAACCCACCCGAATCCATCGAAGCCGTTTTCGGAAACGAGGGACATCCTTCGTATGTAAAAACAGAATACTATCAAATTAAACCTGATGGTTCGATGGTGCCCGTACAATAAAAAAAAAGCGGTGATTTCTCACCGCTTTTTGTAGCTTTCTTATTGAAGTTTAATATCTAGCAGTATCGGAAAATGATCACTGTATCCCGCTTGCGCTGGAACATCCGTGAAATGGTTATAACGGAATGGGACATCTTTGATGACTTTGCCAGCATATGGACCAGACTTATAGGTGTACGATGTCGTTAATCCTGGGTGGGAGAAAATTCTATAGCTTGACCAGTCGATGATCAACGAGCTTCGTGTTACCATTGAGGGCGATACAAAGAAGCGATCTAACAAATTCCAAGTGAGCTCGGGTTGAGAGCTGCTTCCTGAGTAAAAGTAAGTTCCCGCTGGAACTAAGGCTAAGTTGATTCCTGATTTAGGTGCGTTCTGTCTGAAAACAGAATCTAGATCGTATACTCCCGCAGCTTGTGAGAACGATTGCAACGGATTCGGTATGTCTTTAGCTGTCGTATTGAAGTCACCCATCACAATAACGTGAGCGCCTGTCTGCATTTTCGCTTTTACGATCGGAGCCAATGTCTGCGCTGCTACTAAACGAGATTGCACGGGATTATTTTGTGATGGCCAGTGGTTTACATAGATCGTTAGATCTTGCCAAGCACCACCCGACATAACTTTGAAGCTAACTTCTAATATGTCGCGTGTCGGTTTGCCTAGTTTTGATGGATCCAAACGGATCGCATTGGCTTTTACAAATTTTAAATTCGCTGATTCATTGTACATCAACGCAACGTCGATTCCACGTTCATCTGGACCGTTTGCTGTTACTTGACCTTTGAAACCCAGCGCTGCTGCTAATTGCTTAACAGCGTTTTCATTTTCAACTTCCACTAATCCCATAATTTGCGGGAAACCACCTGGGATGGCCGCAAACACATTACGGATTTGAGACAACTTGATCGCTAAGCGAGAATTCGTCCAATCTTCTGATTGGCATCGTTTTGGATCTGGTTGTGTTTGGCAGTATTTGATTTTCTCTGGATGATTTTTAGGAAGGAATTCGTAATCGTTTTTACCTTGATCATGAGCGGTGTCGAAAAGATTTTCAACATTGTAACTCATCACGCGGATGGTTTTTTGCACTTCATTTGCTGGAATTGTTTTTGGTGGCAAGTAGACGGCTAGACTCGCTGAGCACATCCCCACAGTGAACAAGATTAACGTTTTAACTGCATTAGAGATCATTAGGTCCCCCTCATAAAAAATCGGTTAAGAGTCTTTTAGACAGGGGAAATATAAACGTCAATCGCAATATTTGACACTGTATTTTCCGCCCCAATAAGCAGCAACTTACAGGCTTTCGTTAAGATCTTGGCCAGTTAAAGCCAATGCCTGTTTTTGCCGATAGATAGCTATGCTGAGAGCTATACGCCTATTAGGAGCTTTACTGAGTTTAGTGCTGTTTTTACTGTCGTGCTCAACCACGCCTAAAGGTACATTTTTTCAAGAGGGATATGCCTCATGGTATGGAAAAAAATTCCATGGACGAAGCACCGCCAGCGGCGAAACATACAATATGTTTGAATTCACGGCGGCCCACAAAACTTTGCCATTTGGAACACGTGTTTTAGTTCATAGCAAACGCAGTGGTAAAACCGTTGAAGTTCGCATCAATGACCGGGGTCCCTTTATTTCAGGCCGAGTCATCGACCTGTCCTATGCAGCAGCTAAGGAACTTGGCATTATCACGATTGGCCAAGAAGACGTTGAACTGCGCGTTCGGTAACACCACGCAGGTATGTTCGCCGACCCTTCTTAATTCCCTAGATCCGTTAAAATTTCCATGTAGCGCTGCTGATCTTTGAGTGTTGTTTCGACAGGCGAGAGGACTTCGATAAACTCGTGCGGATGTTTTAAAGAACCTCGAACATACTCATGCGTCTGAATGGCGCGATCCAATCGAGCGTCAAATTCGACCTCAATTTCAGCAAGCCCCATACCCATTCGCTCTTCAAGTTTGAGTTTTTCTTCCACTGACAGTTTTCTATCAAACACTCGGCGAAAATAGCTGACCGACTCTTTGAAACGATTTCCTGGGATCATCAACAAATCCATCCCAGAAAGAAACGCTTTCATATACACCGGCATCAAATCGATGCTGGCTAAATGACCGTAGTCGCCCATCCACATCGCATCGCTCACTACAAGTCCATTGAACTGCATTTTATTTTTCAACAAACCCGTCGCTACCGCATAGGATTCTGTGGTTAAATGATTTGGATCATAACCCATAAATTTCGCGTGTGTTGTCATGATGCTCAGCTGCCCTTCTTGACCCAAACTTTTTGAAGATTTGATTAAATCATCAAACGGTCTTAGGTGTGTAAGCAGCTTACCAGTATCCATTACATCAGATGTAACGACACCATCATGTGTATCTCCACGTGTAAGACCAATCCCAGGGAAATGCTTCGTCACAAATACGATGTCTTTGTGCTGAACAAACTGTTTGTTGATTTCAACGACACATTTTGAAACCGTCGCCGCATCCTTAGAAATACCACGAACAGACGTCAAGGCTTGCGTTGCTAAATCACTGACTACAGACAGCGGATAATTCAAGCCCACGACTTTCAATTCTTTAGCCATTAATTTTCCATGAAGCTGACATAGTTCAAGACCATACTGTTTAACCGACTCACCCAACCAGCGAGGATGAGCTAATTTCGTAAACCCTTTTGAAAAACGTTGAACGCCCGGAACAAATGAGTGAAATGGTGTTTTGTTATTCGCGCCGCCCTCGTAATCCGTAGAAAATAACAACGGATTTAAACCCATTTTTTTTGCTTGAATAGAATACGCCTGGATAGACGCCTTTAAGGCTTCAGAATCATCGCCGCCGCCATTCCAAAACAGCACCCCGCCCGGTGGATTTGTTTTAATTGCGTTTAACATCGACGTGTTTGCGCCCACTGTGAATTGCTCAACCAGGAAAAACTGACTTAGCCATTGCCGTTTAGCATATTTAGCAGCCTTTGGATTATCTTCAGATACGATATAGAAATCATGCTGGGTCTCATTTTCTTGATCGACAGCCAAGTCCGAATGTTTTTTATTACAGGCGGCTAATACAAGCGAAAGAGCCACAATTAAAACTAATTTGTACGACATGATGGAGACTTATAACATAACTGCTTAAGTATATGTTATCTTTGAAAAAATTTCGCAGTTTTTTATAATTTTTAATCGATTCAAAATAGTAGACGTCAGATCATTCATTTTTGGATATAACACACCCTCGGAGACACACTATGCACGATCGAATTCCACCACAGCCTGCCAATTCTCACCGGGTGACTATAGAAGTTCACGCGCGCCTAAGTCGCATGGACAATAAACTGCTTATGGTTCTTAAAGAACAAACTGAAAATCCAAAACTTCAAGCGATTTCAAGAAATGCCCTAAAACAGCTTTTCCTAGATGGCCGCATTCAGATCAAAGGTCAGCGTGCTAAGCCGTCGTCAGCCATCGCAAAAGGCATCACGTACGTTGATATTTTAGGCTACTAACGTGTCTTTCGTTCGCTCGCCGGAAACCTTACCTACTGTTCAACTGACTCGCGACGTTTTAAAACATTTAAAACGTGGGCATCGCTGGATTTTTTCTAGTGGCGTGGACGATCTTGGCCCAAGTGCTTCCGGTTTACGTGCACTTGTATACAAAAAAGAACTCGTGGGATTTGGTGCCTATCAAGGCGACACTCAGTTACGATTTCGCCTATTTTGCCTCAGCGATGAGCCGTACTTCCGAAAAAACAATGCGTCCAAAACATTTGAGCTCTGGAGCGAGCGCCAATGGAAAAATGCAGTTAAAATTCGCGAAAGCTTCAATATGGAAACAACAAATTCCTTCCGACTGTTTAATGGCGAAGGCGATGGTGTTCCCGGATTAGTCGTTGATATCTACAACGACGTTGCCGTTATCAAGCACGACCATGCGATCATGGAAACCATTTGGAACAGCCAATCCATTGCAGAGCGCATTGTAAAAGAATTCCCCCAGATTAAGTGCGTTTACTTAAAACGCCGTAATGATGCAGATGAAAAAGGCACGAACTTGATTGGCCAGCTTCCCGCCGAAACTATCTTTAAGGAAAATGATTTACTCTTTTCATCCAACATTCGCGATGCCGCTAAAACTGGATTTTTCTTAGATCAGCGCGATAATCGTTTGGCTATCAAAACATTTGCAAAAGACGCTGCCGTTTTAAACCTTTTCAGTTATACGGGTGGATTTAGTCTATTTGCGGCGGCCGGCGGAGCTAAATCTGTAACCAGTGTTGATATCGCCAAGGTTGCCATTGAAAATGTAAAACGTAATTTTGAAATCAACCAATTCAAAACAGAACACAGTGACATCGCGGCCGACGCATTTGAGTTTGTCGAGAACCAAATCACGCTTAAACACAAATACGATATCGTGATCACGGATCCGCCTAGCTTTGCGCCAAATGAAAAATCAGTTCCGCAGGCCACGGTGGCGTATACAAAAATTTATTCAAACTCTATTCGTCTTGTGAAGGAAAATGGACTATTCGCAGCGAGCTCGTGCTCGAGTCACATCGACACGGAGGCCTTCTTAGAAATCACGCGCGAAGCCTTTTCTAGAGCGGGTAAGCGCGGCACGTTGATTCGTTTAGGCGCGCAGCCATCGGATCACCCCTACCCGTTGGCCATGCCGGAACTTCGCTATTTAAAATTTGCTCTGTTCCGGGTTGAAGGCTAGTAGTCTATTTAGGCTCTGACATTTTTTTTAGTTCTTTTAATCGACGTTCATCCTCAACAGACAAGAATGTTCCGGCGCTACCACTGTTTGTATCGTACACATACTCTTCTAATTTAAAATAGCAGCGATGGGCTGAAAATGAATTCGGGAATGTACGGATACACACTTCAAGATACTTTTCACCTAGACTACTTTGGTACGAATTTAATCCATTGATGTAGCTGGTTCCTAACATCCATAAAACGTCGGCTTTATGCTGCTTGAATTTAATATTTTCTAAAAACTCGTGTAGATAACTGATAGCTAGCTGATTCCAAACTTCGGAACCCAGGCGGCCATACTCAAAAACTCTAGAATTTGAACGTTCAATCCACATTTTCACAATCGCTAAACTTGGGCTAGACGCTTTGGATTCTTTCGTCCATTTTTGAATATCATTACGCCAGATCGGAATCAGTTGTTTTAAGTATACCGGCACAAATGTCGCTTTTTCGATTTTATCTAGAAAGGCCAATGTAGCCACAGGATCACGTTTGTAACGAATCAATATAGACATCGCATTGTGAGTGGCCAGCTCGGCTCTTACTTGTGCGTCCCAATCTACCTCGGTTTGTTTAAAGAACGCTTCATAACTCTTAAGTGCATCATCAAAACGTCGTGTCGCTACGTACACTTCAGCTTGAGTTACCGGCGGCAGTGCTTCAATTTTTTTAGCAAATTGACTGTAACCAAAATTAGGACCCTTGTTCGTTTGCGTATGGCACTCGACGCAATACTGAGTCATCTTCAACAACTCAAATCGAGCATAGTCTTTTTTTCCGTTACCAAACGCATTTTCTACATTTGAAATCTGTTGTTTAAAATCGAAAGATATAAAAGCTAAGGTAGGATCATTCATTACGGTCATAGGTGAGTGATTCACCTTACTCGATGCCGCCGTTAATTTTTTTAAAGAGTCCTTTATTGTTGTTTCATTTTTCGCATTTGAAAATTCTGAAGAATCCAGCGCCAACGGATACAAAGTAACCAAATTTTTTTCTAACGCTTGCATTTGATCTTGCCAATTGGCGGCCGCATTCATTTTATCATCAAATCTTTTTGATGTTTCCGTAGCGCTAACGTCTTTCTTAGATTGAGACTCGCAGTGAACATTTAAAACGGCAATCGCGGCGATGAATAGAACGCTTTTTATCATGGTTTACTCTCCTATGAAATAACTCTATGTCTATTTAACAATTTAAAACATGATTTAAATCAGGTTTCCTTAAAATTGTTTACACTTGCCTATGGTCCTAGAGCATGACAGTCTTGATCAAGAAGTTTGTGGAGGTATTTTTGTGAAAATTGCTTTGCTTTTCCTATGCATTCCTTTCCTAGCCCTAGCCGGCGTAACTGAACTTGAAAAAATTGAAAAATTAATTGTAACGATTGAACAATCTAATGTTCAGTTTATTCGTAACGGACAATCCTATCCCCCTTCCGAAGCGGCTCAGCACTTGCGTACAAAATTAGACCAAGCCGCAAGCTCGTGGTTTGCCCCTAAAAAAGCCGACTGGACGGCGATTATGTTTATCGAAAAAATCGCATCTAAATCTTCACTATCTGGAAAAGATTATTTGATTCAATTGCCTGATGGCAAACAGGTAAAATCTAAAGACTGGCTGCTTGAAAAATTGAAAATTATCGAACAATCCCCAAACTAACGTCCTGGGGAAACATGCAATCATATCAAGCCCAGGCCCACGTCTTTAGGTCACGCAATCCACGTAATACCTTTTAACTCCACCAACGACTTCCGTTACCAATCCATGAATATCGGTTTCAAAGCCAGGTAAGCGTTCGTTCATAGCGCGGGCGAATTTTAAATAATCCACGATGGTTTTATTAAATCGCTCGCCAGGAACCAACAATGGGATCCCCGGAGGATACGGTGTTAACAACACAGCCGTCACTTTGCCGTCCAGATTATCAATTTCGATACGTTCGATCTCTTCGCGGGCCATTTTGGCAAATGCTTCGGAAGGCTTCATCGCTGGCTTAATATCCGACACGTATATTTCTGTCGTCATACGGGCGATGTTACCAGCCTTGTAGGTATCGTGAATCTGTTTACACAAATCACGCAGACCCATACGCTCATAGCGCGGGTTTTGCGCTACGAATTTAGGCAAGATCTTCCACATCGGTTGATTGCGATCATAGTCATCTTTGAACTGCTGAAGCCCTGCGAGCAGAGTATTCCAACGACCCTTTGTAATTCCGATAGTAAACATCACAAAAAATGAATACAGTCCGCACTTTTCAACGATAACGCCGTGTTCAGCCAGGTACTTTGTAACCATTGCGGCCGGAATACCGATGTCATCGAACTCACCATTCAGACCCAGTCCCGGCGTGATTATGGTTGCCTTCAATGGATCAAGCATATTGAAACCATCACTCAAATGATTAAAACCATGCCATTCGTCTTTAGGTTTTAGCATCCAATTTTCACGCGAACCAATACCGTCATCTGTGATGGCGTCTGGTCCCCAAACTTTAAACCACCAATCACTGCCCCATTCATTATCAACCTTTTGCATAGCTCTACGGAAATCCATCGATTCGTTGATGCTCTCTTCCACCAGCGCAGATCCCCCAGGACCTTCCATCATGGCCGCCGCCACATCACACGACGCAATGATCGAATACTGCGGACTAGTCGACGTATGCATCAAAAAGGCTTCGTTAAATATATTTTCATTGAGTTTCTTGTTTTCCGATTCTGCAATCAAAATCTGTGAAGCCTGACTAAGCCCCGCTAACATCTTGTGGGTCGATTGTGTGGCAAATATCAAAGAGTTCTTCGTGCGTGGACGGTCCTTGCCGATAGCATGCATGTCTTTATAGAACTCATGGAAAGCGGCGTGCGGCAACCACGCTTCGTCAAAATGAAGCGCATCGATTTTGCCATCGAGTTTTTTCTTGATCGACTCGACGTTGTAGCTAACTCCGTCATATGTGCTTTGCGTGATTGTCAGGATACGCGGCTTTTTCTTTTTATCTTTAATAAAAGGGTGAGCATCGATTTTCTTTTGAATACTCTCCATCGAAAACTCGCTCTCGGGAATGGGACCAATGATACCATAGTGATTCCGAGTCGGCGTCAAGAACACCGGAACGGCCCCCGTCATCATGATAGCGTGAAGGTTTGATTTGTGACAGTTGCGATCGACCACGACGATATCGTCTGGTCCTACCATCGAATGCCAAACGATTTTATTCGAAGTCGACGTCCCGTTCGTCACAAAGTACAAATGATCGGCATTGAAAATACGAGCTGCATTTCGTTCAGACGCTGCAACCGGGCCGGTATGGTCCAAAAGCTGACCCAGTTCATCCACTGCATTACAGACATCGGCGCGAAGCATGTTTTCGCCGAAAAACTGATGGAACATTTGCCCTACAGGCGATTTCAAGAAAGCGACTCCACCTGAATGCCCCGGGCAATGCCATGAGTAGGAACCGTTTTGTGCATAGTTCAAAAGAGCTTTGAAAAATGGAGGGGCCACGCCATCTAGATAGGCGCGCGTTTCTCTGATAATATGTCTAGCCACGAACTCTGGTGTATCTTCGTGAGCGTGAATAAATCCGTGCAGCTGACGAAGGATATCATTTGGAATATGTCGAGACGTTCGGGTTTCCCCGTATAAAAAAATAGGAATATCCGCATTTTTAAAACGAATTTCTTCGATAAATAAGCGTAAACTTTTCAGAGCGACCTGAGTTTCCTCAACGCTGCCACCACCAAATTCCTCGTCATCTATAGATAATAAAAATGCGGATGCGTGACTTTGATGTTGAGCGAATGCGGTCATGTCACCATAACTAGTAACACCTAAAACTTCTGCGCCTTCTTTTTCCAAAGCCGCAGCTAGAGCGCGAATCCCGGTACCACTTACATTTTCCGTGCGAAAATCTTCGTCGATAATAACAATAGGAAATCTAAACTTCATATTCACCTCCAGGCCAAAGCCCAAAAAGTTAGTTCGCTTTCGCGATTTTTCGGTCGTACCGATTTGAGCCTAATTATGCATTTTTTTGATCTAATAGCAAATAAAACATTGACCCGCGTATTATTTTGCCTCATTATGCACGTCATAGGCATAATTATGCACGGAAGAAAAACCGGAAGCGGGCAAGGCCGATACCCCAGACGCTACTAAAAAAACTTAAACCACATTTAAGTTTTCACTCTAGAAAAGTGAAAGCTATAAAAGGAGGCTTAAATGACTTTAGGACCTGGAGTACGCAGAACTGCTTTACCGAAAGGCTTCTTAGCCAGCGGAATTAACTGCGGCGTTCGCCGCTACCGTCCCGACATGGGTTTGCTATTGTCAGAAGTGCCTGCTGTGGCCGCTGGAGTGTTTACTCAAAGCACATCACGTGCGGCACCCGTTCGCTATACACAAGCTCTTCTTCCAGCTGACAACATCTTAGCGATTCTTACCAACTCGGGCCAAGCCAATGCGGCAACAGGTGCCGAAGGCGTAGAGAAAAACATGATGATGATTTCAGCTTTAGCCAAACAACTCAAATGCGAAACAAACCAAGTTCTAGTGGCCAGCACAGGTAAAATTGGCGAACAGCTGGATACGGATAAAATTCTGCCGTCGATACCTGAGCTGGTGACTCGCGCCAACGATTGCGCCGAAAGTTTTGCCACCGCTATCTTGACTACAGACTTGGTTCCTAAAACATGCACGACAGTTGTAAACTTGTCGTCTGGCCCCATTCGCATCACGGGTATTAGCAAAGGTTCAGGAATGATCCATCCAAACATGGCAACGATGCTTGGCTATATTGTTACAGACGCAAAGCTGACTAAAGAACACGCCGCTACGCTGATTAAGAAAACAGCGGACGTAAGCTTCAACATGATCAGTGTCGATGGTGATACATCGACAAATGACTGCTGTTTTGTGATGGCCAACGGCGCTTCGGGTTTTGGCTTAGAGACAGATAAAGATATCCAAAAATTTGAAGCAGCGTTTGAAGACATCGCTATTTTTTTAGCTAAATCAATTGCTGCGGATGGCGAAGGTGCTTCGAAATTGATTGAAGTTCAGCTTAAGGGTGCGAGTGATACACAGACTGCCCGGAAGGCAGCTCGTGGGGTGACGCTATCTCCTTTGATCAAAACAGCCGTTCACGGTGAGGATCCAAACTGGGGACGTATTTTAGCTAGACTAGGGGCCGAGCAAGTTCCTGAGGAACAATTAGAAAAAATGACCTTAAAACTTCAAGGTATAGTGTTGTTCGAAAAAGGACAGCCGGTGGCATTTGCTAAAGACGAAGTTAAGACACTACTAAAACAATCTATCGTGAAGGTCGAAATAAACCTACATTCAGGTAAACATTCGGCGACAGCATGGGGTTGTGATCTGTCTCGCAAATACGTCGACATAAACACTGAATATTCGTAAGCGCGAACGTGCGCCTGAAATAGGAGATTTTATGGAAGAAAGAGTAAACGAATCGCAGGAACGCCTAGCTGTTCTTAGAAAATTAATTCGCGAAGGCGAAGCCAGCACGCAGGAAGCGCTGTCGGAATCTTTGCGTAAGAAAAAATTTGATGTCACTCAAAGCACAGTTTCCCGAGATTTACGGCGCATCGGCGCGATCAAGGCCACCAATGCAGAAGGCGAAACGGTTTACTACTTACCCGAAGACCATCGCCCGCTTCACGCAAGTTTCAATATGGATTTAACGGGTTTAGTTTTAGAAGTTGAGTACAACGAATCGATGGTGGTCGTACACACGGCTCCGGGAGCCGCCAGTTTATTGGCAGCACGGATGGACAACTTACGCGACCCACTCGGTATATTAGGAACCGTATCAGGAGACGACACGATTTTTGTGGCGCCTCAGTCGACTAAAAAAATAGCGGCTTTGGTGAAGAAACTTAAAGACGAGTTCCTTTAACAATTACGACTTATAAGGAGAATTGAAATGACAAAAAAATACATCGTACCTAACAAAGTTTACGGTGAAATCACGGGTTCTGTTGTAATGATCGGGTTCGGCTCTATCGGTCGAGGCTGTTTGCCACTTTTAGAGCGTCACTTTAAATTTGCTAAAGAGCGCTTTGTAGTCATCGATCCAAGTGATCGCGATCGAAAATTATTAGACGATCGAGGGATTCGTTTTATCCACACGGGATTAACACAGAAAAACTACAAAGACATCCTTACTCCCCTATTGAAAGGTGATGGCCGCAGTTTCTGCGTAAACTTATCAGTTGATACATCCTCATTAGACATAATGAGACTTTGCCGCGACTTAGACGCACACTACATCGACACCGTGGTCGAACCTTGGGCCGGCTTCTATTTTGATGAAACAAAATCGTCTGCAGATCGATCCAACTACGCTTTACGTGAAACCATTTTAGAGGAAAAACGTCTAAATCCGGGTGGCGTAACTGCCGTTTCCTGCTGTGGTGCTAATCCGGGAATGGTGTCTTGGTTTGTTAAGCAAGCTCTGGTGAATTTAGCGACGGATTTAAAAATTCAGTTTACAACGCCAGCGACTCGCGACGAGTGGGCTCTTTTAATGCAAAAAGCGGGTGTTAAAGGAATTCATATTGCTGAACGCGATACTCAACGTGGCAAGCTCCCTAAGCCCGCCAACAACTTTGTTAACACATGGTCCGTGGAAGGCTTCGTGAGCGAAGGCATGCAGCCCGCTGAATTAGGCTGGGGCACATTTGAAAAATGGATTCCAACAAACGGCCATCAACATGAATCCGGGTGCCAAGCGGCGATTTACCTACAACAGCCCGGCGCCAACACACGCGTAAAAACATGGTGCCCAACTCTGGGCGCACAGTACGGCCGTTTGGTGACTCATAACGAAGCTATTTCGATTGCCGACTACTTTAGCGTGGGCAAAGGTTTAAAACCGACCTACCGTCCGACCTGCCACTATGCTTACCACCCAGCTAACGATGCGATTCTGTCGCTAGAAGAAATGTTTGGGCGCGGAGGCGAACGTCAACCCGAACACCACATCCTAGATGAAAACGAAATCGTCGATGGAATGGATGAACTGGGCGTTTTACTATACGGCCATGCGAAGAACGCGTACTGGTATGGATCGCAATTGACCATCGAAGAAACTCGCGCGATTGCGCCTTATCAAAACGCGACAGGCTTGCAAGTCACATCAGCGGTCATCGCTGGTATGGCTTGGGCCCTTGAAAATCCTAAAGCCGGCATCGTTGAAGCCGACGAGATGGACTACAAGCGCTGCTTAGAACTTCAAACTCCCTACTTGGGCCCGGTCAATGGCTTCTACACCGATTGGACACCGATCAAAGACGCAAACACGTTCTTCAAACAAGACATCGACGAAACTGACCCATGGCAATTTAAAAACACCCTCGTCCGCTAGTTAAAGTGCCAGGCCCTAAAAATGCCTGGCACTTTTTCGATCCTCAGAAAAGGCACCCTCTCCTAGCCTTCAACCATCGGACGCATAACATCACATAAGTTATTGAAATAACTAATCAATAAGCATCACTGATTCGACTCATAACATTTAGTTGTGGAATTGTTTTCGCAATTGTCACTTCTCGAAGCGGATTTGTACCTCTATAACGTTGTTCACAGTATTTTACTGGCGAACTCGTTGACAGCGGCGCCAATCCTGAGCGCAGACAGATCCTCGAGGAGTTAGTGTGTTGTTAAAAAATGAATTACTATCAGTCTCTAAGTTATGTGTAGCTATCACTATCACGATAGGTCTGCTGTCCCTCTCATCAAACACCTATGCCGATGTCAACTCTTCTAAATCCGTAAAGTTCCGAAATGGAAATCGTATTTCTTCGCAAGGCACACAATTATATTTTTCGTTTGCCAATGGTGAGCGTGTAGATTTAAACGGAGACCATAGCTACATCATTGAAGCAAAACAATCCCGCCCTCGAGCTGTCATCATAGAAGATCGCAATTTACCGAGCGCCACTCACCGCTTTTTAGTTCAAGAAGATGGTCATGTCCATTCGCTTCCCGTGCGCATGGAAGGGGCCACTGAATGGAGCCATTCCTCTTTGATCGATAATGGCATCCTGTACGATGTTGTCTCAATTAAATATAACAAGCCTAATAAAAATACGGTAATCGTGATTCGCTCATCAGATGGACACCGTCTGCGTATGCAAACTGAGACGTACTTAGATCAATCAGCGGAGTCGTTTGAATTTATGCCCAAGCGCCTAGGTTGGGATTTAGAACGTTTCGAATCTAATCATGGGTATTCTAATAACGAAACCCGTTTTGATAGAAATTTATTCTTAGGATATTCTAATGGTAAATTTAAGCGCATAGTTGAAGACGGATCGTCATCGATTGCATCTGGATTTGCGAACATCACAAACAAAATTCAATTTGGCCTAGAAGCCCTAATGGATGAGTTTCAATCCAACAATGGCTTGGAAGAAAAGTTAAACAATCGCGTATTTGGCCAAGCTCACTTAGTTAAATCGTTAGTTCGCAACAGTCATGTAATTAATGACGAAAACTCCACTCGCCCGCGCATCGTAATGATCACAGGTACTTCAGGCGCTGGTAAAACATTCGTGGCTCAGCAACTAGCCGAAGAGACTCTACACGACAAAGACTTCTTTTTGGAAATCGACGGCACTAAGTACGCCGGCGGAGATATGAAAGAAGGCGCCGTGATCGCTCATAAACTATTAGGTGCAGAAAAAGCATACCAAGGCAGCCAAAAGGGCGAATTAACCGAATTTCTTCGCAAAACCAAAGGCCGCGGCGTAATCGTTATTAATGAAGCTGAAAAAATGAATCCTTACATCTTTACCCGCCTGATGGAATATTTCGATAAAGGCGTAATCACGGCTGGTGATGGTGAAGAAATCGAAGGCAAGCAAGTACTTGTTGTGCTAACGAGTAATCGCGGTGCTCGTCAGTTAATACCCGAGGCTGCAAAGAATTGGACCGAAGCCGCACTGGAACGTTACATCGGCGGCATTTCATCTGAAGAAGTGAAACGTGTTTTCACGACTAAACAAAAAACGGGTGATTACACATTACCAGAAGAAATCATCAACCGTATCGATGACTTCTTGCTCTCAAGCCCCTTGACGAAATCTGTTCTTAACAAAATCTTCCGTGCAGCGATTCTGCGTGAAAATGCAGATTTAGAAAAGAAATACAAAGGGCTAAACTTCAGATTTTCTGATGCGGCACTAGACTACCTAGCGACTGTAAATACAGATCTCCATAGCCATGGCCGTATGATGAATCGTCGTGCAGAAGCTGTTTTCAAAGATATCAAAGAATCTGTAGCTAAAGCTTTAACCTCTGGAAAATGGCAGCCGTCGCAGGTGACTTCAATTGACATTTCTCTACACGAAGATGCTCAGCACCGCTGGTTCTTCAACGTAAATAATGATCTACATATTCAAGTTCCACAGCCACCAAATCCAAATCCTTTGGCTGATCCTACGATTCGTAAAATCGTAACAGATTTAAATGACAGTCTAAAACGCCGAGTGATCGGTCAAGACGCCATGATCAACAACATCCATGAATTGATCGTGGATCATTTAGCTCAGGGCGTGCGCTACTACCCAACCGTATTTATGACGGTAGGCACGACAGGAACTGGTAAAACAGAAACGGGTTTAGCTATTGCAGAAAGTGTTTACGGATCCACTCAACGCGCAGGGATCATGGATCTTGGCGACGTATCGTCTGCCTACCAATTTGCGTTGAAATTTGAACAAGGCCTTGATGGCGCCGAGAGCGAATTCGAACGCTACTTACGCAGCAATCCCGAAGGCGGCGTATTGATTCTTGATGAAGCGTCTAATATGGGCGGACAAAACCGCGCTATGAAGAATGAGCTTTTTAAAAAATTCTATGCGATTTTTGATCGCGGCAGTTGGGAAAGTCCAGTGACAGGTAAAGTATATGATCTATCAAAGCACATCATCCAATTAACAGGAAATGATGGCGAACACTTCTTTGCCGGCTCATCTGCAGATGAAGATCGTTTAGAGATTTGGAAATCTAAAAACCGCGAAGAAATAATCCATGAAATGCTAATCCACGCGGGTGTTCCAGAAGCGTTATTGGGACGTTTAGCGTCTGTCATTCTAACAAAGCCACTTATGCGCTCGGAACTAAGACCGATTGCTGAAAAAATCTTAAAAGAAAAGATCAGACCACTTGAAGAACAATACAGAGGGCTAAAGATTTCCTACGGTCCTGAAGTATTAAATTCTTTAGCAGAAAGCTTCTTTACTCATGGTCGCGGCGTGCGCTCTATCCGCACCGTGGTGGACAAACGTTTTGGTAGCGCGATTCAAATGGCACTATTTCAAAGCGGTTTAGACTTGAATCAATTAAAAGGTGTAAATCTAGAATTAAAAATCGAAGACAATAAAACTTCGGCACCCTACAAAAAGACGACTGATCCAGAACGTAAAGTCCAAGTTGTTGTCAATATCACGAAAACTGAAGCGGGACAGTCCGCGCCTTTATTTAGCCGCAAAGTCGATTTAACTGAGTTTGCTCAAGAACAAGTTTTAATGAAACACGATGAAGCGCGCACAACAGCAATCCACGAAGCCTCTCACGCGGTCGGCAACGTTCCGGAAATTACAGGCCAAAAAGTTTCCTACATCACCATTCGTGGTGGTACGTCCGGTATAGGGGAAAACAAAATTCGTTACATGGGCTACGCACGCTCAAAACAAATCGATGGTTACACATCACCGACCCATGCCATTGTCGTTGGTCAAATCGCGCGAATTGCAGCCGGTGCTGTGGGTGAAACTATTTATGGACAACCTATGTCTGGTGGCTGGGCTGATGACTTATCAAAAATCAGAAATCTAGCTCGCACAGCATTGATCAATTTCGGTTTTGATTCGCGCTTTCATGGAATTCAAATCGATGCGCAAGGCGCCCCTATCATGAGCGAAGCCAAACGTCGCCAGTTCGAAGCAGCTATGAACAAACTAATCCAAGAAGGCATGGACTTAGCGCGGTCAACCTTAACAGCTAACTGGGATTACGTTCTTAAGGTAGCCGATGAATTAATGAACAAAGGCGATATCGATGGCGACCGCTTCGAAGCCATCGGCAAAAATCTAAAAAAATCAAATTCAAACAAACTCCGCATGTGCCTGGGCTTCTATGGTGGATAAAAGGACATACAATTTTTTAGCGACGCGACCACGGCGGATAGTTGCCCAGTTCATTTGCGGGATCACGTTTTAGTTCGAGTAGGCGTTGCCATTCCATTTTCAGATATTCCATTTGATGATCTAGGGCTGGCAGGCTTGAATTAGATTCGGCGGCACATGGACTTGCTGGTGAATACGACGAGGAATGACAGAGGCTGAAGGTAGCTGCTTTTTCGTCGGGCACCATTGTTTTGATCCAATCTTTCAATAGCATGGGCGCTGTTGGGTTGATCGCTGGATCAAACACGACGGGCTGCTGTCCCACCATTACGATTGGAACGACATGATACCACCAGCTGACCGACCCACTCGGCGAATTTGGTGTTTTCACTGTTAGATTTCCAAAAATAAATAACTTTGCCGGTACCGGCTGATTCCATAGCTTGATATTCTGAATAGCTAAAGCCGCTCGCGCAAAACAGCCATCATCTGGAAACAACCAGCTGGATCGACGAAGCATCGCATGTGTCGTATCTTTTAAAAAACGCTCATCACGTAATTTAGCAAAAACTTGAGTCGCTGCCGCTACATTTGCATACACGGGCGCCTTTTCGAACGTCAGCATATTTAAAGGCACAGCTTTTCCCAAAGGCGAATCTTCTTGAATCTGCCTGACACCATACTGAGCCAAGCGCTGGCGATAGCGTTGAAAGGCCTTCTGCGCGGATTCATTGCTCCCTCGATAGGCCGAGTGCACAGTCGCTGTTGATGAGTATGTCCCCGCATGTGAAAAAATAGAAAACGCTATAAAAATATAGCCAATAAAATACGCCATGTTTGTTCCCCTCTAGATCCAATAAAATGGCGCGACTTTACCGATTCGTCCAATAAAAAAACACGGTGCCAAAAATTTATTTTTTAGGGATTATCCAGCCATTCACCATCATCCTCTTTCTCTTGATTAGGATTCTTAGATAGCAAAATAGCCTGCAGACGCTTTTGAGGATCGTCCGCATTTTTTTGAATAAAATTGTTTACGATACGTTGAATATTGGCTTCACTTACGCCTAATTTTTTTAGTTTACCAAGCGCCAGTCCGACCGTTCGATCTCGATTTTCATCTTGGGGTGTGATTCTATCAACCAGTTTGCGATCTAAATAGGCTGAATAGTAGGACACCTTTTGTTCATGGCTGATCTTTAAGTCCTCAACCAATGCGATAAAATTAACAGCGACCTCCGGAAACGCACTCAGCGTGTCCTCAAATGTCAGAGAAATTTCAAAAAAAGCGGTTTCGCTGTTATTGACAAGGATTTGTTTAACCGTATCTCTTAGCTCGAGTGAAAATTTCGAATGTTTATTATAAACCATCAGTGCGTTATAGACAGTCAATACTCGGGCAGTTAGTGTCGTTGACACATTACCAAACGCGTCCATTTCTGCCAGAATATCAGCATCTTTAATATACTGCTTGGCCAAGTTCTCAACTTGCTCAATTTTCTGAGCATCCGCCTGCATAGATAAAGGCACAGCTTTCTTTCTAGCCTCAACCATTTTTCCAGATCGAAGTGACTTCGTTAATTCTGCCGTAGCAACTGCGTAAGATACAAAACCTGCTAAAACCTTAGGAGGTCTAAAAACTTTGAGCGGTTTTAAGCGCGGCATACGCAGAGGGGCTTCTTTTTCTAGCTTAACACTCGCCAATACGTCCTGTTTTACAGAATGCAAAGTAAACTGTTCTCTAAAATAAAATACGCAACCTGCCATACTCACGACCAACGATAAAACTAACGCCGGCGACAAAAAATTATTTTTCATAGAATTTCAGTGTAGATTATTTTTCGTCTAAGAAACATTTTTAAAAAAATCGTTCTCAAAAAAAATCGTCAACACAGCAACCAGACGTAAAAACCTCAGACAGTTCGAACACCGCCTCAGCTTGAGATTACGCGCACAACCTCATCAAGATCACTGGGCGTTTTAACATGTATAAGCCTAGACTGATTTTCAGGACGTTGTAAAATTCTTAATAGCTCTGGATTCATTAACTGGTGCTGTTTTTGTAGAGTCTGTAGCATTTTTATAAAATGGTTCCAGTTCCACTCATTCGCTCCTTTTGGCATTTCGGGGCGCGGTCTGAATAGACTACACATTTGACGCTTTATAAGCCATAGAACATTCCATCTATATGGAAAATCGATAAACACAATACAGTCCGCTGATTTCAAATGCGAGGGCAACATGTCCAATGGACCGTGTCCATCAAGTATCCATTCAGGACGATCGAGGGCTGATTTTAAATTCGTGCGGATGAGGTCTATATTTTTCTTAGATAAATCCGTATTGAATTCCAAACTATCGACATGAATAACGGGCAATTCAAATGCTTTGCCGAGCCTTCGTGCTAGTATCGTTTTTCCAGACGCAATTGATCCTAAGATCAGAATCTTTCGCTTCAACTAAAAATCCCAAAAAGTCGTTTTACGTTTACGCGAAAAACCCTCGCCCCAATGACGAACCCCAGGCAAAAACCTGAATAACAAAGGGTGCAACAACCGGCGTGGCATCAACCGACGTAGGTAATAAAAAAACTCAGCGCCTAATCCCGCAGGCACCCACAAGGGCGGACGCTCAGTTTGCACTACTAGTAAAATTAGCTGCGCGACCGATTCCGCCGATGTTCGTGATAACCCCATCAGTTTAGAAATAAATGGTTTCATCGATTTATAAAACTGCGTATACTCGTCGTTGCCATCTTCCGACTGACGTCCACGTTCTGTGTAACGTACATTTTTGAACGATTCAGAATGAATAAATCCAGGCTGTACCAAGGACACGTCAATACCGAACGGACGCATCTCGTACCATAGAGCTTCACTCGCACCCTCGAGCGCGGCTTTGGAAGCCGAGTAGGAGGACATCGTTGGCATCGCTAACATACCACTGACCGAACTAATGTTGATAATTTTTCCGCGACCTTTTTTCCGCATATTAGGGAGTACCGCCCGAATCAACGACATGGGGCCAAAATAATTTGTCGCCATTTGCAGAGACTCATCTTTACTGGTCATGTGTTCGATTACTGAACGATAGGAAATGCCGGCGTTGTTAATCAAAATATCAACCCCTTCCCATTCGGCACAGACCTTTCCAACCACCTGTTTTCTGGATACTTCGTCTGTTATGTCCAGCTCATACACACGAATATTTTGCGACGGAGGAAACACGTCGTGCAGCTTATCAATTGAACCTTTGCGAGCCGTGATGACGACTCGATAATTAGGAACACTCGTAAATACTTTAGCTAGTTCGAGTCCAATACCTGACGCACACCCCGTGATCAATATCACTGGTTTGTACGCATTGGGACGAATACGCTTAAACCAATAAACATACTTATACGCTGACATTTAAAGATTCCCCTCTAGATACAAATTATATTTAACTACGGCTTAGAAATACAGTCAAAAAAAGCTATTTAAGAATTTCAATAGCTAATGGCGATGACTGAAGCAGTCGCACACTACGATAGTCAGAGATAAACGCATCGCCACGCTCGGCATGCGCATTGGTCGCAGTCACGGTTACAACGTTCATTCCCGCACGCTGACCAGCCTCAACACCCGCATCGGCGTCTTCAAAAACTAAACAGTTCTGTGGTAAAAATCCCAATTTTTGGGCGGCTAACAAATAGCCCTGTGGATCAGGTTTACCCAGCACCACATCTTCACCACGTATGATGACCTTGGGTATGGGTATATTCAGATATTCCATTCGAACACGTGCTAATTTTGCCGTACACGAAGTAACAATGGCCCATCGATCGTGAGGTAATGATTCTAAAAAATCGATCGCACCTGGTAGCGCGAACAAACCTTCGGTATCGGAAGCTTCTCTATCGATAAATTCAAAATTTGCTTGGGGTAAAGGCAAATGTGGCGCGAACATCTTAATTGTATCAATTGAACGGCGACCATGGCAGTTTGCCACAACCAGCTCCGAATCTAACCCATGATCCAAAGCCCACTGCGACCATACCCTTTTGATCACAGCTAAAGAATTGATTAAAGTTCCATCCAAATCAAAAAGAAACGCGTCCGCTTTAAATACCAAATTGCCTCCATTTTTATAGTATGCCATTGTAAGCCTATCGGAGATATTTATGAAGTTCTTTGTTTTTCTTTTCGTTAGTTTTTTTCTAACTCTTACCGGCTTTAGTAAAACTCGCCTTTCCATGTCCGAACTCATTGCGCAATCTAAACCGACGGATTGGCGATCTCTTGACCCCGCACAGACGCTGTATATGGAACTTAACACCGGCCGAGTCGTTATTGAGCTTGCACCCGGATTTGCACCTAACCACGTAGACAATGTAAAAAAACTAACTCAAGAAAAATACTGGGATGGTTTAGCGATCGTTCGCTCGCAGGATAACTATGTTGTTCAGTGGGCTGAACCTAACTCGTCCGATACCGCAAAGAAGAAAACGATTAAAACGGGAAAAGCGACTTTAGACGCTGAGTTTGATACGCCGTGGGACGCTAAAAAATCCTTTGTAAAACTAAAAGACGGCGACGTTTACGCACCCGAAGTTGGCTTTGTTGATGGATTTCCTGCCGCGCGCGACTTAAAGAATAAAAAGGGCTGGCTTCTGCATTGCTATGGCGCCGTCGGAGCGGGTCGCGACACTGCATCTAACAGTGGTGGCGGCACGGAACTATATGCCGTCACAGGACATGCTCCTCGGCATTTAGATCGCAATGTAACTTTGATTGGTCGTGTGGTTTCAGGAATAGAATTGTTGTCGTCATTGCCTCGAGGTAAAGCTGCAATGGGGTTTTATGACAAGAGCGAACAAGCGATTGCGATTAAAGCGATTCAATTGGCCAGCGAAGTATCAGAAAAAAATCGTACTCAGTTAGAAGTGATGAAAACAGATTCAAAGATTTTTCAAGACGTCATTGAATCGCGTCGCAATCGCCCCGAGGAATGGTTTAAGTATAAAGCAGATAAAATTGAGATCTGCAATGTTCCAATACCCGTGAGAACAAAATAAGAAAGGCGAAGCACTCTGACGTGGTTCACCTTTTAGAATTGCTAGTGTGATGATTTCTTATTTTTATCATCCATATGTTCTAACTTATTGCCGGCCTTGTAAATGGCGTTGCCAACAGTGTCTGCACCTGCGTTTTTAATTTTTTCACCGGCGCGCTCGAGCATGTCTCCTGCTTTGTGACTCACAGATTCTTTCTTTGAAAATTTATCTGCGTCGTCTGAACTTGATTTTTGAAATTCCTTTGAATTTGCCATTTTGTTAGCTCCTTGTTTGAGTTACGTTCCCAGGTAAACAGCCGGGCTGTTTACGAGTACGAAGACTCACTTTTACAAGTTGCATTCCAATACCGAGTTGAATTTAAATGCCGAGTGGTCCTTATTTTGAGGAGTTATTCCCCAGCACGATGATGCGATTTGGGATCATCGATTCACTGCAAAGCTTGTCTTAATAAACCGTGATGCAACATTAGATCTGGCACCACTGGTAATAAACTGCGATATTTTTTAGAAAATACAGAATCAGACGACTGAATGAGCAATTCATTGACTGACTTTTTCAAACTAATGACCTGCTCGCTCTGTATAGGCTCTTTCTGAAAATACACTTCATCTAATGTACTCATCAATCCACTCAACATACGAAGCCAGGCAAACTCAGGATCATTTAAGAGAACCTGCAAGCGCTCATTCGGCCCCAATGGTTTCATCGTCTTAATTTCACGCAATTCAATTTCGTTCTCCAAAATAGTTTTATGGATACGCGCCATCGCCGCTGAAATTTGACCTAATTGCTCTTTGAAATCCACCCAATGCCTCCGATAAAAATAATCTTGTCTAAAATGTAACACTGCTCATTATTTTTCAACACTTTGAACCTGTTAACCGCCTAGCGTCACCAGCGGGAATGATGGACGAAAATGCCTTTCACGGTTTAACTAAGGCGTATGAAAACAAATATCGCCATAACCCTAGTTTTAAGCGTATTCGCTCTTATTTCATGTACTAAAAAATCAGCAGATCAAACTGTCTGGATCTATACATCTCTTTACAAAGACACTGTGGCGGATATCCAACCACAACTGGAAAAAGAGTTCCCGGGCGTAAAATTTAATTTTTATCAAGCCGGTTCCGAAGATGTAGCCGCTAAAGTTCAAGCCGAAGACATGGCTGGAAACATACAGGCCGATGTTTTAATTTTTTCGGATCGTTTCTGGTTTGAAGGAATGGCGACACAAGGAAAACTTCTTAATTACAAACCTGTAAACTCTGAAAAAGTCGCTGACACATTTAAAAACTCGGATGGCGCGTTTACAACCGTAAGCTATCCGATCATGATTCTTGCCTATAATTCTGAAGCTATTACAGAAAAAGAGGCACCAAAATCATTCAAAGATTTAACGAACTCAAAATGGAAAGGCAAAGTTTCGACAGGCAGCCCATTAGCTTCAGGTACCACATTCACTACGGTTGCCTTTTTATCTAAATCTTACGGATGGGACTACTTCAAGGATTTAAGAAAAAATGACCTTATTGCCGAAGGCGGAAACTCGGGCGTGGTTCGTCGACTGCAAAGCAAAGAACGTCCTGTAGGGATCGTACTATTAGAAAACGTCCTAAGGCTGACGACCACCGACCCACGCATTAAACACAGTCTTCCCGAAGATGGCGCCATCATCCAATCCAATGTCCTAGCCATAGTAAAAAAAGACGGAGAACAAACTATCGCAAAAAAAGTAGCGGACTGGTTCTTCGCGCAAAAAGGACAGGAAGCTATGGCTAAGTCATTCATGTATCCTTCGATACCTGGGCACGCAGGCCCTGTCGGTGCACCCGAACTCTCTGTCGTGATGAAGTCCGCTCCGGCTTGGTCGAAAGACTTCGTAAAAGAGACCATGCTCTCTCGCGAGAAAATTAAGGACGAGTTTTCAAAAATAGTGTTTTAATGCGAAGATCGATTTACCTTGCCGGTTGGCTGATAGTCTTAGCTCTTTTCATAGCGCCACTGGCATACTTGGTTAGCGTTCCTAACCTTTCCCATTTTTCTGATATTCTTAACAACAGCAATCAAATCAAGGCGATTCAAAATACGATCTTGGTTTCACTCGCTGTTGGCATATGCTGTGTCGTTATTGGCGTTCCCTTGGCGTGGCTACTGACGCGCACGACTCTTCCCTGCAAAGATAAATTCCGCACTTGGTTTTGTTTACCTTACGCCATCCCGCCGTATGTCGGCGCCATCGGCTGGATTATTTTGGCGAATCCGACGAGTGGAATATTGAACACCGTTTTTGGCTTAGGATTAAATATATACTCTTTTAGTGGATTAGTGTGGGTAGAAACAAGTTTCCTATTCACATTTGTTTTACTGACCACCTTAACGGCGCTTGACCGGATGGATTCATCATTGGAAGAAGCGGCTCGTTTGTCTGGCGCGAATGCTTGGCAGGTGTTTCGCGATATCTCGCTTCCGCTGTTACGACCAGCTATTTTCAATGGATTTATTTTATCCTTTTTAGCCACTGCTGCCAGCTTTGGCGTACCGGCTATGATCGGTGGGCCGGCACGGCTCTACTTGATGACGACACAAATCTACACGTACCAACGCATGGGAACAACTCAAGGGGTACAAATGGCCGTGGGCGTTTCGGTACTTTTGATGCTAACAACATTGCTGCTTCTTTTGATAGTTCAATACACAGCCGGCCGAGAAAAATCCTATCTTGTCGGCGGCAAATCGACCCGTCCCTCGCTAATGTCTTTAAAATCGGCAACGTGGCCAGTATTTATTGGTTTATGCTGTCTTCTTTTTTCTATTTTTATTTTGCCGTTACTTGGTTTATTGGTATCGGCTCTAAGCAGCGTTCAAGGTTCATGGTCGATAAGCACGTTAAGCTTTGCCAATTTCTATCGGGTTTTATTTGAAACGGAAGAAACCGTGCGGGCATTAACGAATTCATTGCTACTTGGTTTTAGCGCAGCGGTCCTGTGCACGGGGTTTAGTTTTCTTATGGCCTACTACCCAGCAAAAACAAATGCTAAGGGCAAAACGTTTCTAGGTGTTTTCGCATCCATTCCGTTTTCTACGCCAGGTAGCGTGCTCGCCCTAGCGTTGATCTTGGCATTTAGCCAAGGTTATTTTGGAATCGGACCGTCACTTTATAACACTCTCGGTTTGATTCTGATTGCTTATGTCGTCAAGTACATGAGTCTAAGCTTTAAAACGATGCAGGATGGCTATTCTCAGATTCATCCGTCATTAGAGGAAGCCGCCCGCGTTTCTGGCGCCAACTTTAGCTCCGTAATGCGAACTATCTATTTTCCTCTTTTGAAATCATCACTGATCGCATCGGCATTTTTTATTTTCATGCCTGTCATGAGTGAGTTAACGATGACAATTCTATTGACAGGGCCGGGTTTAGAAACAGTCGGGACGTTGATTTTCTCTCTTCAGGAATACTCTGATATCGGTGGCGGCGGCGCTGCCGTGTTGTCACTCTTGGTTGTAACTATTATTTTCAGTCTAAATTTTGCACTTAAGAAATTATCGAAGGGACTCTACGGACTATGAGCCAATTGCAGTTTTTCAATGTCGGCAAACAGTTTAACGGCGACGTATGGGCCGTTAAAAATTTTAACTTAATTATTGATAATGGCGAATTTGTTAGCTTCCTAGGTCCTTCTGGGTGCGGCAAAACAACGACGCTTCGAATGATCGCAGGACTCGAAGACAATACTCATGGAGTGATTCAATTTGATAGCGATATCGTATCAGACCCACAAAATAAAAAATTCCTACCACCTGAAAAACGTAATGTGGGAATGATGTTTCAATCCTATGCTGTTTGGCCACACATGAATGTGTTTGAAAACATTGCCTACCCTCTTAAATTTCAAAAACTGGATAAGACCACAATCCAAAATGAAGTCTTAGCTGTCCTTAAGACAGTTGAATTAGATGGCCTCGAAAACAGAAAACCGAATGAGCTATCTGGTGGACAGCAACAACGCGTAGCCTTGGCTCGAGGGCTAGTTATGAAGCCACGAATCTTGTTGCTCGATGAGCCGCTCTCTAATCTAGATGCTAAATTACGGGAAAAAATGCGTCGAGATATACGTGATATTCAAAAAAATTTAAAACTGACTCTTGTGTACGTGACTCACGATCAAAAAGAAGCCTTTCAAATGAGTGATCGTGTAGTGGTTATGAATAAAGGTCAAATTGAACAAGTCGGAACACCGGTAGAAATTCAGTCCTCTCCAAAAACCGCTTTTGTGAAGGATTTTGTTGAAATTGGCCGTCTATAGAATGGCAACAAAATCCCCGCTAAACGTGGTACACACATGCCCTTGAGTACTGACTTCAGCCTGCAAGGCCACTTTTGATTTTTGTTTACGTTCAAGCTTATCAAAGAAACTTTTTTGGGATTCAGAACTCCAGCTCGCTCGCGACTGAAAATGGTCATCAACAGGAGCTTTGTAATTAATATGCCCATCAGAAATCACAATATTATTTGTTATAAAGCCGCGACTCCGAAGCCCCACTAAAAATAAACCGTAGCACGCTAGAGCACAGGCTGAATACTGACTACCACCAAACGCCGTTCCTTTATGATTTTTGTTTTCATCGAGTTGAAACTTCAAAACAACCTCGTCTGATGTCGCCTTAATAACGGTCAACCCCATCGATTTAGTGATTGGAATTTCTTTATTAAATAATTCTTGCAAATCTTTAGGTGTCATAGATCCCTCAATGCATTTAATACGATTTCAATTTCTTCATCACGATTATAAGCATGAGGTGAAAGACGCATTCCCGGCCCCCGCTTCGCAAAGGCAACCTTTGCTGCCTTCAATCGACTTTCAAGTTCTTTAAATCGTTCTTCGGCAGCGAATTTAAAGTTTAATATTGGCCCCGTCGAACAAAACAAAACGCCGCCGGCCTCACGGATGCCTTGGCGCAGACGATCCGCTAAGCGCGAGGCTTCGGCATAGATCGCTTCGACTCCCACGGCAGAGAACAGATCCAGGGTGGCACCCATCGCGATAAGCTCAATCATCGCTTTTGAGCCGGGTTCAAACCGGTGCGGAGTTTTTCGAGGCTCGCTGGTAAAACTTTTTACCGTATCGGGATCTCCGTATGTCATGGCACCGACTTCCAGCGGAACTAATTCAAGCAATCTCTCGTTCTTAATCAGCATGTAACCGCCGCCATAGGATGAACATAGCCATTTATGACTTCCCCCACAGACAAGATCAAAACCAGAATCTATAAAATTAAACGGTCGGACACCCGCGCCTTGAATCGCGTCAGCGACCAACCAAATGTCTTTGCCCGTCACGGCGTTGGCAACCGCCTTTAAATCAGTGACAGCACCGGCAGAATACTGCACCCACGAAATCGCAATCACTTTCGTTTTTGCAGTAATACTATTTAGAATAGTTTGCAACGGAGTTTGCCACTCAGTTGATTTCAATTGAATAACTTTGGCTCCCGACCTTTCTGCGGCCAAACGCCAAGGATAAAAGTTAGACGGATACTCTTGATCCCAAGTTAGAATTTCATCGTCTTTTTTTAAAGGTATACCAAAGGCCGCTTGCGATAATGCCGACGCTGTCGTTTGAAAAAACGCCAGCTGATTCGAGTCGGCACCTAAAAATCGCGCGAGCTTAGCTCGAACACCATCGGTTTCATCCCAGCCCACAACCGAACATGCGGCGCCTTCCCTGTAAAAACGATCGATCCATTCGATCGCCGTTTTTTGATTCACATCGGGAATCAATGCCTGCCCGGCGTTGTTCAAATTACATCGTTCTAGACTATAGTAAAAATGAGACTTAAATTCGCTAATTTTCATATCGAAGAACTCTAGCAAGACTTCACGAGACCGGCTAGGAAAATTGCCTGCTTCAAAGTGACGCAATCACGCGTTTCACAATGACACAATTAAAATCAAATTTGCGATACATATTAACTATTTACCAAAATAACTTTTCAAGTTTACTTGAGGTTGTGCCGATAGGCATATATGCGAACCATTTCGAGGATATTACTAGCTATCAGCAGCTTAGCTTTATACGCCTGCACCGATGGCAATCCATCGTTAACTATCCTCTCTTCAATTGATGGTATTACATTTTCCGCAGAAAAAAAATCATCAGAGATCTATAAAATTTCAACCTCGCCATCGTGTTCCTCAGAGCTAACGGTCGTCGGTTATTGCGACCAGCGATTTAATCAACTTCAGTTTTCCATCGATAACGAAACCACCTGGACCAGTATTTCGGACTACAACACCAGCAGTGATGGCGATTGCTCTGATGGCGAATTTAAACTTTATTTCCCCAATGCCTGTAGCGCATTTAACGTAACTACTGGCTCTGATATAACAAAAAAAATCTCCATTCGCGCTGAGCAGAAAACTTCTCAAAACACAACGCGCGAAGCAACGGTGAATTTCTCATCTGAAGTGATCACCCAGCCGCTTATAGCTTCCATAGATGCTGCCATCTTAACCGAAGGCAGCACACTTACGTTTACAGTATCTCTATCGGCCCCATCAGTCGGAATGAGTACTATCAACTACGCGTTTTCAAATATCACGACTACGAATGACGATTTTCAAACGGCGCCGTCTACTTCGGGCCTTGTGACGTTTGCCGATGGTCAACAAACAGCTGTCATCAACTATATTACAGCGCCAGACACTAAAGACGAAGACGATCAAACATTTCAGGTAACTTTAACAGGGGCCACTGGCGCTACGCTTTCCAACACTAGCTACATCGGGCTAGGTACAATCATCGATGACGACTCCCCGCCGACGATAACATTGACCACGGGGGCTCCACCATCTTTAGAAAATATCTCGACTGGTACATTTACCGCGGTGCTAAGTGAAGCAAGTGAAAAACTAGTTACATTTACATTTAACACAGCCGACGACTCGGCGGTTACGCCCGAAGACTACACGGCCGTCACGGCGGCAACTATTATGATTACACCCGGATCACTATCAGTAAGCACATCTGTCGTGATAGTTGATGACACCATTGACGAACCTAAACAGTGTTTTAACGGCGTCATTTCCGCGCCAACGAACGCGACGATCGCCACCAACATGGCCGCAATCTGTCTTACTGATAACGATACAGAGCCGACCATTTCTATTGCGGATGCGTCCGTGACCGAAGGGGGAGACCTTGCGTTCATTGTGAGCTTATCGGCACCGTCGCAGCAAACATTTTCCGTCACCTACACTCTGACTCATACCTCCACTACAGGGGACGACCTTCAATCGTATTTATCACCAAGCGTTTTGAACTTTGCAGTTAATACAAGTTCAAACACACTCACATTTCCAACAGTTGACGACGCAACAGTCGAAGGCAACGAAACACTGGCCGTGACGATTTCGAGCCCTGTAAACACTTTTAATTCAGTTTTCAAAGCCGGAAATATATCTATTTCTGATGGCAACGCAATTGGAACTATTATTGACAACGAAATCTACGCCGGACCAAGCTTAACATTACTATCTCCAACGTCTTCACCAGGAACATCGGCGCGTCCTACAATTCGCGTTTCAGGTTTAGATGCTGGAGACACCGTAACCATTTACAGCAACAACACGTGCTCGGTTCTAATCGCTAGCTTTGCAGCAACAGGCGCCAGCAACGATTACACATTTTCAACCCCCTTGTCAGCCGGTGCTTATACATTTTACGCCGTTCGAACAAATGGAGTCATGACGTCGGCATGCCCATCACCGGGCTTAACCTATGGCTACATGGTGCCGACAGTCGCAGCCATCTATCCGACTAATGGTGCGAACTGGAATGATTATATCGATTTCCAGACTGGAGCGAACAGTATCTACGACCAAGCGGACTCCGTATGCCTTGGCAGCGAAACTGGACTTACAGATCGACTTAACGGCTGCATACATGGCGGAGAAAAGAAAAAAATAGTGATGATCGGATTTACAAGCTGTACAGGATTAACCGCACTCGACACGTTAGGTGCATTTGACTGGGACTGTATGGTTATCAGTGGTGTCGCAACCATCGTATCTAAAGGTCTAAAACCAAACATGGGTCTTCGCAATTTAATAGACGGACCAACATTATCATGGCTTAGCAATTCCGTCGTCGTGTACAAAGAGGGTACGTATGTTACGGCAACAGCGTCTACGGCATGGTGGTCAAATCCAATTAGCAACCTGAGCGGCCCACTATCCAATGCGACACTCAGCACTGTTAAAAATTTAAGCGATACTGGAAAAATATATTTGATCAATGCCGACCAAGCCACATTTGGCTATAATATTACCTCGGATAAAATTTCAATTGTGACCATGAACAACTCGACACTTATAAAATATAAACCGTCTAGTTCTTTTAACTGTACGCGTAGTACGGGCGCTTGGTCGAATTCTGCCTCCGACGATGTCGACGCCATTCTGTGCGCTGGCAATCGCAAGCACCTATGGATTGAAGCGCGATTAAATGGAGCAGGCACCGTCAAAGCAGATGCTGGTATCTTTATGACAAACACCAACCGATCCGAGTTTAGAAACATGACGGTGACCGATTTGAGCCACCTTAGTATCGTTCCAGCAATTGAACTCTATAATTCGAACGGAAACAGGCTGCAGGGGATCACGATACACAACACGAGTTTTGGACTGCTGCTACAAACATCGTCGAACAATTTGATTCGTGGCCTGAATATCAGCCACGTGTTTGGGCCTAATTACGCAAGTCTATCGGGAATCGAAGTCAATGGCGCAAGCGCTCAGAACAACCACTTCTATAACATTCGTATTTCAAATTTTGGTTCAAGCTTGTCCTACGCGCAAGCCATTTTCATCAGAGGGCCGAAAAATGTTTTCTCTAAAGTTAATATTTCAAATGTATTAGGTAGCGCGAGTACATCTGGCATACGTTTTGGCGCCTTCACAGCTAATGAAAACATTCTCTCACAAATCATCGTCGCCAATACGACAGAGTCGGGCATTCTATTTGATGGTTTAGTGGAAAAGAATATAATCTCAAACGCTACAATTGTGAACAACACCAACGGAGTTTACTTCTACGGTGCGTCCGGCACTCCCAAAAACAACAGTGTTAGCTCGACGTTTATTCACAATTCAGTATATTCCATCCTTAATGACGTTTCCATTCCGAGTGGATCTCATGGCAATCAATTAAGCGATATATTTCTTTCAAATTCACAACTCTATGGAATCTGGTTTCAAGAATCTGGTTTCGCAACGGGCAGCGGTTACCTTTTATACACTGATGTTTGTGGTTATGACGATGGTGCTACCTTTTGCTCTACGATGAGCTCATCTCTAATAGGTGGCGGCCCACTATCAACCCTGATAGGCCCGATAAGTGTCGACGACGCCGCCAATCCAGACGACACGGCAGGCGTTGCTAGCTTTTCTGGCCTGACTATAGACGGTATGTTAAAATTTGAATCCTGGTCACGAGGCTGGGGAAGAGACTACGGCGTGAGTTCCTATAACTCTATTGGATCTTCCGATGGAAGTATTCACATCTGGGATTTTGGGCCAGTAGTCAGTGGCTACCTACATAATCGCAGTGGCGCCGGCCAGACCACGAACTCTGCTCTTGTCCTAGATGGCTCGTCCTGCGCTTCTAACACTGTAAATGCGACCAATAGGCTCACAGTAAACGGCATTACTTTTTACAAAAATGCGATTGAAATTGAAGGCGATTTCATTGGAAATGATAACGAACTTTGCGAAATAAATGAAGACTGCTACTATGCACCTAACATCGGCGCCGTCCAACCCGACGGTGTACGTTCAGCCAATTACTGCCTAGTTCCACCAAGTATTCGGCTCTATACTCGCGATTAGAATCCCCATTCGGCATACAAATTTAAATATGTTCCGACCATGGTTACCGTGTTAACGTCTCCTGCATTTGCAAAATTTAAATCAGTTCCGCCGGCATACGGCTTTGCCTTATAAGAGGCTTTGTCTACACGGTAGGCCATACCTAAAAAGCCAGTCAGATTTTCTTTCATTTTGTAAGAACCCAACACTCCCAGTTGATACGAAGAGGACGGGATGATATCCAGGCCATTCGGCGTCGCCAGTTTTACAGCTCCTAAGTTTAATTGAGCGTTGATTTGTAAGCCGTATTTGTAGCTAAACGACGTCCAATACTGAACACCTAGCAGCGGGCCTAACTGCTGGATATTTTTTACGGTCAATTCGTCCACAACAAACGCTTTAGCTTCGGGGATGTCACGAACAAACAGTCCACCAAATATTCTGACCTGAGACGAAACCCCGATATAACGTCGCCAAATGGCCGTGACTTCAGCCGATGCAAACGTGTAGGTTTTATTTTTTAGATTCACTCCACCCATATCTAAAATGGTCTGCCAGCCCCAGCGACTCTTTGGCATATACCCATAACCGATGCGCCCCGTTCCGCCCAATACCGTATATACGATACGGTTTCCTGTTTCCTTATTGTCTCCGGTGTAATTTAATGACGATATCAGATAACTTGCTATTAGATAATTATCACGATCACGCTCCATTGCACGACGAAGCTTGGCGATTTCCATATTAGCTACCGTTCGCTGACCATCAAAAACTGGAAACTCAAATATTTTAATATCGGAATTCGGCCTCAGAACACCTAGTGAACCAATACGGAGTCGATACTCGCCGCCCTTATATTTCGGATTAATATCCAAGTTTGTTTTTTCATAATTCACTTTTTTTTCTAAAACATCCCACTGACCACGCGAATTTTTTCGAGCAAGGTCATATATAAAATGGCTTGCACCGACTGGCTTAGACCACGAAATTTTATTTATAAACTCGGACTCTGGTTTTTCCATCAACGGTGGCTCTATCTTTTTACCAAAAACCGTAAATTGGAATTGCACCTTAACTGGGTCACCCGCACTCTTTTGAATATCGATCGAATACACATGCCAGCGATATCGCTTACCTACCGGCAGACGCGCCACTATTTTTGGTTCGGGAACTTCAATTCTAAGAATAGCGGCTTCACCGTCTTTTTCTGGAAACACCTCTAGCACATAGGCCGTCGCACCTTTAACGGCCTTCCATGTGAATTCAACATTCTCTTCTTCTGTTTCTTCGGATTTAATTTCGGCTTTGTTGACAGGAGTGAATAACACAGGTGGCGGCACCGTTACCAGAAACGGAATAAACTCTCCCCATAATCCCGGGACCCCACGGGCATCTAGTCCACGAATTCGAAATTGATATTTTCCCGGATTTAGACTGGATGACCACTGCGTTGATTTTGTTTTAAATGAACCAAGAGAAACAAATCCCGATTCACTCAATCCATACACATCAATTTCATAACCCATACTTCCCCGTACAGGTTCCCATTCGATTGTAAGTTCCTTTGAATCCACATAGTCGTTTTCAGTCTGGGCATTTGCGAACGAAGGGACCACTGCAAAAGCCATCAAAAGAAGAAGAAAATTTAAGCAAATCAGCACTTTACTCACGTTTAATTTTTAACTTTTGAGTCAATTACGGCAAGAACTTATCCATTTTCTCGGTCAAAGGCCGGGTTAATAAATTGCTTTAACACTCATCCTTGTGAGAGTACGTTTCGACTAAATCAATTTACTTTCCCTAAACGTTCAAGTAGCCTTCTTCGTCGAGAACAGAATTAATGAAATTAGATAGTTTTGAAAAAAAAGTAAATTTAATCACCTTTGTCATTTGCTTAACAATCGTGTTTTCAGTGTACCGCGAATACAACACGGGGATGATTCAACAGAGCCATTCGGTATTGAACCAGTTCAATGATATTCACGCCAGCCTTCGCACAGAAACTCAGTTGATTACTAAGTTTGTGGCGGCTAGTCGTCGTTATGCCGAAAACTACTTTCAACTATCGCCTAGTAAGATCAGCCCGTTGTTTAAGAACTTAAAATACGACCCTATCTTAAAAGGCGCGTACTTAAGCGATCTACCAAAAGGCTACCGCGACCAAAAGCTTGGCAATTTAACAATAACCGACGCCATTTCATCTCTCTCAAACGAGAAAAAAATTGAAATCAACATGGCCCTCGAAATGGGGTCTTATTTTGCTCCAAGTCTGTTTGAGATCAAAAGTTCGCCTTGGTTCTATTACACCAGCGATAATTTTATGTATCTAGCCCCTTATTTAGAACCCAAGGATTTTTTCTTTTCCAAAGAGGTGATGTTACAAAAAGAATTCTACAAGAATGCGACGCCGAAACTCAATTCGACTCGTCAAGGATTTTGGACATCAGTCTATGTCGATGAAGCTGGTTTAGGTTTAATGGTTACCTATTCTGAACCTGTTTATGCGGGGGACGTGTTCAAAGGTGCCGTCTCTATGGATATCACGATTGATCAGTTCAATTCCGTATTGAAACATCGGGATTTCACTATCGGCCGCCTTGTTTTATATAACCACGCCGAACAAATCTTAGCCGATCCATCAAGCGTCGAATCCGCTGACAAGAAAATATCAAAAGCCAGTGATTTAGTCCCCCTAAATTTAATTAACCTCGCTAAATATTCAAAGAACAAAGGGCACGAACATTTAGTTGAACTAGACACTAACCTTGTCCACTATGAAGCGTTTCCCGAACTGAATTCAACACTTGTCTATTTTGTGCCAGCCAATCAATTGAAATGGTTAACCTTAAAGAAAATGTCCCCGCTCATTATATTTTCTCTTTTGTGCGTATTACTTATTTTTTGGCTACGGCGTGCTTTTTTAAATGACTACGTTATGCAACAAAACTTAATTCAAAACGCAAAAATGTCAGCGTTAGGACGAATGGCAGCTGGTATGGCTCATGAGATTAACAATCCTTTAGCTATCATTGTAGGAAAGGCCAACGGTCTGAAACGTATTATCGACAAAACGAATACGATCGATATGGAAATACTCAGTCAAGATTTAGGGAAAATTCTTAATACAGCTAATCGTATCGCTAAAATTATAAGCAGCCTACGTTCATTCTCGAGGAACGGAGCTCAAGATCCATTTTTTGATGTCAGCCTGAAATCGTGGGTTTCTGAAACTTTAGAGTTATGCCGTCAATCGATGCTTTCTAAAGCCATAACATTGAACGTCGCAGAGGTTCCAGAAATTAAAATTCGTTGTCGAGAGTCGCAACTCTCACAAGTCTTAGTGAATCTTTTAAATAATAGTGTTGACGCCGTTAAGAATCAATCCAAGAAAGAGATCTCACTTACATTCGAAGTCACTAAAAAAATGCTCAACATTTATGTTCGCGATACGGGACCTCGTATCCCTCCGGATGTGCAGTCTCGTTTAATGGAACCATTTTTTACAACCAAAGCGCCTGGTGCCGGCACGGGGCTAGGTCTTTCAATTTCACTTGGCATTATGCGCGAGCATGGTGGTAATATTAGATTTATCCCGCACGATGTACAGACGTGTTTTGTGATGGAAGTACCATTAAGCTTATGATTGGATTCATTTTAACCTTTATATTGACTGCGACCGCAGCGAACTCGGCAGAGTTACTAACCAACTGCGCTCGTTTTAATGAGGCCCCAAAATGGTTGAGCCTGTCGCGTGTGAATCGAGTCGCGGATAATGTTTCGCGAATTATGGAATGGGACATCCGCCGCGTAGAGGTGAAGTGGTATCAAAATCAAAAAGATTTCGAAAAGGCACATTCACTTGGGCCGATGGCGTTGGCCGTAGCACAAAGATCAACAAATCGCATTTTGCTTGGTCCAAAAGTTATTGAAAGTAATTTTGATCGTATTTTTGGACATGAACTTGTACACATAACATCCGAACAAAAATACAAAGGCGCTATACCTAAATGGCTTGAAGAAGGAATGGCAAATCACATCGCAAAGTTTGGAAAAGTGGATTATAAAGCTTTATCCAAGAATCCGCTTCCTAAAGATGTCACTAAGATGATTCACCCCATGAGCGGAAGTGAAAACGATATTTTGAATCACTATATGACCTCTCAGGCTTTAGCAGAAATGCTCAACAGCCGCTGTGATTTTAGAAATTTGCTACGTTTAAGTGTTCAAAGAAAAATGGAAGACTATCTAGAAAAGATCTGTCGCATTAGTAATATCAACGAAAGTTTTCAAAAATGGGTAACCTCACAAAAATAAAATCGCCCTTTAACTTACCCACTCGTGCCCATCAGAAAATCTAAAAGCGCCTCAGTCTAAGGCGCTTTTAGTTAAATCAAACAAACTCAAAGAGTCTATTCGGCGACATATTTAAGGTCGGTTTTGATTGAAGTGGGACGAGTATCCGGTGAGTTTGATTTATCATGAGTTCCAAGATAAAGCGTGTTGCCGTTATCAATTCGATATACGTTATATTCTTGTCTTGGTACCGCAATATTGTAACACGTAACTTCACCGGCAACCGATGATACATCACGACGATCGTTTAGCTGCCAGTTAGTTTGGTTACACACGCCTATACGGTTAGCAATGACAAGACCTTCTTGACTCGAGATTGTTAATTCAACTTTTCGATAATCGAAATCAATTGCCACTGCGCCATCAGCCGTTTTTTGATTTTCATTAATTCTCAATTCACCCGATTCTTCAAAACTGAACGCCTCTGCACCCGAGCAGTCTCTAGAAGCGTAAAGATGAGTTACGCGTGACGAATTTGCGCCCGCCATACGATATTGAACGCGTTGACTTTTTACAGACGCTTCACCCAGAGTCAGCAAACCAGTTACAATTTCGTTTAATGGTTTAGCGTGACAGTCGCCGCGGAATGTTTTCTCTTGAAGACTCGCATCTTTTGCTGCTTCGCGAATATTATCCACTGGATCGCTGTTAGTGTTACTGCGATTACAAGAAATAACCAGACCCATCATCGCTACTAAAATCAATAAACGTTTCACAAAATTCTCCTCTGTTGTTGTGTTTTTGTTGCGCAATTGTGAACGAACGAAAACACAAAATTGCAAACAACAAACCAGCTATTAAAATACAGCTATTTGCAGTTTAGCATTTCGAAAGGGTCATTTTTCCAGGAGGTAGACAGCTATGGGGAAAATCACCACAGCCTGTTTTCTAGATTAATTCTTCTTCATGCTTAAGCAGGAGATCCCGCTTCTGTTTTACCACTGGGTGTTTGAATAGAAAAACAATAGCCTTTTTTGACTACGGCTTTTAAATGATGGCCAGTGATCGCAATTTTCTTCCTCAATGACGAAATATGAGTGTCGATAGTATGAGCCGATACATGAACCGAGTCACCCCAAACAGCTACTAATAATTCCTCACGTGAAATAACAACACCTTCATTTCGCAAGAAATGAACTAACAATTTAAATTCAATAGGAGTCAAATTTAATTCTGTTTCGCTGCCGCCGGCCTGAACCAAGAAAATACGGTGAGACGTTAAGTCCACGCGGAAATCTGACTTACGAAATGTCGTCTGCAGTGGACCTTGCGGTCGACGCTTTAGTTTAGATTCAATACGAGCCGTAAACTCTTTGGGCTCTATCGGTTTAACGATATAATCATCAGCCCCTAACGAGAAACCAAGAACGCGCTGATCAACGTCCGCTTTCCAGGTAAGAAAAATGATGGGCAAGTTTTGAAATTTATTTTGATCCCTGATTTTTTTACAAAACTCAAACCCATTGCCATCCGGTAGTTCAACATCTAACAATAGCAAGGCGTATGGACCGCTCGCTAATTCTCGTTCGGCATCAGCGATACTGGTAACGCACGTTAACGAACACAAACTACCAACCGCGGCTTGAACCACTAACTGCATACTCAGAGCATCTTCGACTAATAAAATTCTATCGGTGCCCATAATCAGTTACCTAAAATACCTAGTGAATACATTAAATTAACTCTCCTACTAAATTTATTTAAGTATACGCCTGTAATATTACAACTCGAGTTTCTGTTAAATTAAGTTGATTTAATTATGTTACTCGTCTTTAACACCCTTGAATCAAACCCAGAACTCTTAGGATGCCACAAGTTTTTGCAATTCGGAAGAGGCGATTTCAAATTCCTGCTCCAGCCCATAAACTAATTCCAACATCTGCTCTTTGTTGGCGGTCAGCTTAGATTTTTCGATTTTTTCCGTCAGCTCTTGCATTTTGTAGGCGCCCAAATTAGCGCACGACGACTTCAAATGATGAGCCGTTTTCGCCGCCGACACAAAATCACCGCTTTCGATGGAAGCGCGAATATCCTTAAGCGCCGGTGCCGTTTCTTGTTTAAATAAGTTCACTAGGTCCCTGATAAGATTTTTATTTCCTGCTCCAGCCAGCTGCTGAAGGACTTCTATCGCTTTCTTATCGATCACATCACGCCCCCGCGAAATCCATTTTTTTAGTTTGTAAGCAAAATCATCAAAGTCGATCGGCTTACCCATGAAATCGTTCATACCGGCATCGTAGCAGTTTTGCATATTCCCCTGAACAACATTCGCCGTTACAGCCAGAATAGGTATTCTTAAATTTTCAGGTCCTGCGTCACCCTGACGAATGCGACGCGCAGCCTCGTACCCGTCCATCACTGGCATCTGGCCATCCATTAGTATGATATCAAAGTGTTCAATGCGCAGCGCCCCGATTGCGGCCACGCCGTTTTCGACCGTCTTCGTCGTGCAACCCAAGGTCTCTAATAAACTACATACCACTTTCTGATTTACTTTATTGTCCTCGGCCACAAGGACATGGCCTTCAATTTTTTCCGTAGTTTTAATACTAGACTCGCCTAAAGAGTGCGCCGGAGTCTTAACAAACTCCGAGGTTTTTAGTTTAATCTCAAAGAAAAATTTTGAACCAACTCCTTTTTTTACTTTCAACGCCAATCCGCCCATTCATCAATTCAACTAATTTTTTTGAAATCGCTAGACCCAAACCTGTTCCCGATTGAGCATGATACTGAGTTGTCTCTACCTGAGAAAATGCCTGAAACAACTTTTGGACACCCTCTTCATCCAGACCGATCCCATTATCGATAATTTCAAATCTAAGAGTTGATTCGCTGTCCATTTCGCACACTTTTTCAATTTTTAACGTAACAATGCCTCGATCAGAAAACTTAATTGCATTGTGAAGCAAATTCAAAATTATTTGCTGAACGCGAAATGAGTCCCCTAGATAATACCCATGGGCTTCGGTATGAATCTGCGGCGCCAATATCAATTGCTTTTCCCTAGCGGGCAAATCGACAATGGCAATAGTGCTATCAACAAGACTCCTCAATTCAAAATGGTTTTCGCTAAGCTCGATCTTACCAGCTTCAATCTTTGATAAATCTAAAATTTGATTAATTAAATTCAGCAGAACTTGCGACGATGCTTCCATTGTTTGAAGCATATTTTTCTGCAAAGAATTCAATTCTGTATTACCAAGTAAGGCCAACATTCCCTTCATACCATTCAATGGCGTTCGAAGTTCATGGCTCATGCTATTCAAAAAATCGGTTTTTACCTGCGTGGCGCGGACCGCTTCTTTTTGTGCAGCAAGAGCTTGGGTCATTTCACGTTCTTTCCGAACAAGTTTATTTTGCTGGCGACGCTGCTCGCGCAGCGACTGATGTAACTTTTCTGTACTTCTCCAAATCATGACAACGAAGAAAATCACACTTCCAACCACCCGTAACAGGGTTCCGAAATCTTCTGGGAACAATTGATATTCGACACCTAGCCGCTCAAAAAAACTAAAAAACGGAGGTGCAAAAATAGCAGCGACTAGGAGCCGACGAGCCGTAACCCCAGCCGCACTAGATGATAGTAAGACTGGCATATAACCCCGTCTATACATCAGACTTAAAAACCCTACACTTAGAAAAATCAATCCAACGGCCGTATGAATTGCCATTCGCGAGTGGGAGGCTAAACCAAAAGAAGTTTGAATCCCTAAGACATAACCTACCAATGCTTGAAACGGTATAAGCGTGGTTACCACTAATAAAATCTGACTTAAACGATACCAAGGCTGAGATTTAAAAAACGCAAAAAAAACAGACAAACCCAACAAAATAAAACTAATCGCCGTCACCGGAGCGAGGCGTCCCGGCGGATAACCGCTTACTCCCCCATCAGCGTCTAAATAAAAAAATTCGTCGATTCCAAAATTGACATGAAAAACATACTGAATAAGCGTCAGGATACCTATGGACATCGCCAACATAAGAAAACTAAAACTCACTTGTTTAGTTTTTCCATATCTACTAACACCTAAAGCGAGCTGACAAGATCCGAAGAAGAACAATGCTACTGCCGTATTGAACCTCATGGTGACATAACCGGGAATTAGAGTCTTTAAGATCCCGATATCAAAATGCCAACCTACCATCACCAAAACGGCAACTAGGACAACTAGGCCTCCGGAAAGAGCACTCGCGGTTTTCTGTGACAATCGGGTGATTAGGACCATAGCCAGTCATCGGCTGAAGGCGATCTCTAGTAAAGTCTAGCCGGACTATTTAGAAGGACACCGCGCCCGAATAGGCACGGTGTAAAAAATATGATTACTTAGTATCCACTTTGATTTCAGGTACTGGAAAACCACGCGCTCTTAAAAGAGCGTCGACTTTTGCATCACGACCTCGGAACTGGCGATAGCCGTCTTGAGGGTCGATTGTATTACCGACAGAGAACACATAGTCGATCAATTTTTTCGCTGTCGCTTTGTCATACGGATTTCCAGCTTCAACAAACGCCTCGTAAGCATCGTGATCCAATACTTGTGACCAAAGGTAGCTATAGTATCCGGCAGCATACCCTTCGCCCGAGAACAAGTGACCAAATGCTGGTAAACGATGGCGCATAACGATTTCAGACGGCATGCCAAGTTCTTTTAAAGCCGTTTTTTCGAACTTCTTTGGATCGATATCTGTTTCAGTAGATAAGTGAAGTTTCATATCCACGATCGCTGAAGCTAAGAATTCCACTGTCGAGAAACCGCTGTTGAAAGTTTTAGTTTTTTCGATCTTTTCGATAAGTTCTTTAGGAATGGATTCACCTTTGGCATTTGTCAAAAGTTTTAAAACTTCAGGTGTTTCCAAATAGTTTTCAAGAACCTGTGAAGGAAATTCGACATAGTCAGTTGGTACATTGGTACCTGATAATGATGGGTATGTAACATTAGCGTTCAAACCATGTAATGCATGACCGAATTCATGAAACATCGTCACAGCATCATCCCAAGATAATAACACAGGCTCACCTGGTTTACCTTTGATAAAATTTGAATTGTTAGAAACGATCGTCGTTAACGGCTTCTTATCGATTTTGCTTTGTTCACGATACGCACTCATCCACGCACCCGAGTTTTTACCCGCACGTGCATACGGATCAAAATACCAAAGACCGATTTGTTTACCATTTTTAGTAACTTTGAAAACAGTTACATCTGGATGGAATACTGGAACGCCTTTTAATTTTTCAAACTTCATGTTGAAAAGTTTTTCAGCCGTAAAGAACAAACCTTTTTGGATGTTGGTTAATTGTAAATATGGCTTTACTGCATTTAAATCAAAATCGTATTTAGCTTTACGAACTTTTTCAGCGTAGAAACGATAGTCCCAAGGTTGGATTTTAAAACCGCCTTTTTCTTGGTCAACGATTGCTTGCATGTCTTTAACTTCTGCTTTGACTTGGACCACGGCTGGCTGCCAAACTTGCATCATCAAATCCATCGCCTTGGTAGGGTCTTTAGCCATATTATCGGCTAAGTTCCAATGAGCATAGGTTGGGTAACCTAAAATTCTTGAACGCTCCGCACGCAATTTTAAAACTTCAGGGATAACTTTGTTGTTGTCATTCGCATTGCCGTTATCACCACGTGACGTCCACATCTTAAATGCTTTTTCACGCAAATCACGGTTTGTTGCGTAGGTTAAGTAGGGCTCGATACTTGATCGTGTGTTTGTAAGAACCCATTTTCCAGGTTTCTTTTGGTTCACGGCTTCTTCTGCCGCCGCATCGATCAAAGCTTTTGGTAAACCAGCAAGGTCAGATTCTTTTTCTAACGTCATGGTGATGTTAGCTTCGTCTGCAAGTTGGTTTTGGCTAAATTGAGTCGCTAGTTGAGCCAGCCGTTGGTTGATTTCACTTACGCGGGCTTTTTGTTTATCATCAAGCTTAGCACCTTTTAAAATAAAGCGATTGTACTGAAGCCATACTAAACGTTGTTGTTCCGGAGTTAATTTTGCTTTGTCCGGAGAATTGTAAACTGTCTCGATACGTTTGAACAATTTTCCGTTTTGGATCACCTCATCTTCAAATGCCGCTAATTTTGGCGACATAATTTTTTCAACGTCTTGGAATTCAGGCGTATTTAAACCACCACTCCAAACTCCGTACATAGTCATTACACGCTCAAGTACGCGAGTTGATTTTTCCATTTCAAGAATTGTGTTATCAAATGTAGCTTCTTTTGGATTGCTGGTGATCACGTCGATCGCTTTTCGAGCTTCCGCCATACCGACTTCGATGGCTGGTTGGAAATCTTTGATTTTTACTTTATCAAATGGCGGCACACCACCATGAGGTCCATTCCACCAATTGACTAAAAGTGGATTTGCCGGTGCTTTAGGCGCCGTTTTTGCTGCCATTCCCAATGATGAGATCAATGTCAGCAGAGATATAACAAGAAAACGATTAATTTTGAACATTACTTCTCCCCTATTTCGATCTGATGTTTATATCAAGGCACAATTGGGGATTACAACTGTTTTAAGGCTGATTGAGTGCGGCGTTTATAGCTTTTTTTTAAAATCAAAGCCCTGCTCCCGAGTTAGAGCAGCGATGACTCTTTTTGAGTTTTCATCTTGGTAACCCAAAATCGATCGCTGTATGTCGATTTCGCTTTCCCAAAATAAGATTTCATTTCCTATCTCTAATATTTTTTGTGTAACAGAAAAAAGTTTTTCACAACTCCATGGTTTATCCACAAAATCAAATGCCCCTAATCTCAGCGCCTCAAGGGCCATCTTTTTGTCGCCATAGGCCGTCAATATCACAAATGGTGTTAAAAAACCCAAATCTCGAATTGATTTCAATAATTCGGTGCCTTTCATGTTAGGCATATTCACATCGCTAATAATAGCCATGATCTTGTTGTTTTTAACTATTTCAAGAGCTTCGATACCATCTTTTGCTAAATAAATTTCGGCGCCTAAAGTCTTTAGTGTTTCTGCCAACGTGTCACGAATATCTATTTCATCATCAACTATAAGTAAGGTTTTGTGCATTATGATTCCAGGATAAAGATCACTAAATTTATTATCCAATTAATTTTTCTTTATCGAGATAGGCTAGTTCTGATAAGACCAACGTATGCAAAAATCTAGATCTTGCTTTCGCGTTATCAGCATGGTCCCATCATGGACCGAAATGCTGATATCTTTAAATATACAGCCGGTGGGACGTACTCGTTTTTGCATCGAACCAAAACCAGACGTCCTAGATATTCCGATCGTAGGCGGAACCAAGGATTGGAATTTAGATTTTGTTCGATCTTTGACTCCCGATCTGATTATCCTAGATAAAGACGAAAATCCAAAATTCATGAGCGAAGGACATTCTATCCCGTGGGTCGCGACCCACGTTCAAAACATCGAAAGCTGCCTCACTGGTATCGAACAAATAGCACGTGTAATTACCCAAGCTCGACCCGATCTCGCGCCGGCATTCGATACGATTATGTCTCGCTGGCAACACATAGCAAACCGTCCGCCCAAAACTAACAGTCTCGATGATCTTGATCGACTGCCTGGCCTCATTCAGTGGATAAAGAAACCGGAAAAATCGGTTCAAGGCATATATTATTTAATTTGGAAAAATCCATGGATGCATGCCACGCAGGAAACATTTATCGGTGACATCGCTGATAAAGCGGGCTTGCCTTTGACGACTAAAACGACCGGCACTCACTATCCCCAAATAGACCTAAACACGCTCGATCCTGACTCAACGCTTTTACTTTTCTCAAGTGAACCGTACCCATTTCACAAAAAGACGGAGGACCTCAAATCACTACCTTTTCCATCCGCGATTGTTGACGGTCAAAATTTCAGTTGGTTCGGCACTCACTCATTAAAATTTCTTGAAACGTTAGCTTAAGGTTTTCAATTCAAGACAAACTGATCCCAAAATAGTTGGTTTTTGTTTTGCAATTTTTGACTCTGTTGAATTTTTGAGCCGAAATCGGTGCCAATAAGTCATCATTTTTCAAAACCATTGTTATGAGGGAAACCATGAATCGCACTATGACATCTTTACTAACTGTTACTCTTTTAAACCAATCACTGTGGTCACAAACTATTGTAAAGCCACTTGATCCTAAAAACCCACCCGGCCCAGTCCGTCCGACTGAACCAGTAAGACCTACACCGACACCGGTAACACCCACTCCTGTTACTCCGACTCCGCCGCCAAAACAAACGTTAGATCGTAATCGCTTAGATGCTGTCGTTCGCCGCGCGACCAATGACTACGTTCGCGACGTTTTGGATAGCGTAGGCGAAGCCTATCAAGTTCGTTACAATATTCGCGAAGGTATGTTGCGCGCAGTAGGTCGCATCGGTAACTTTGAGATTGAATCCGTTGTGCAGAATTCATTTGAATACCAAAATGCCGTCGTCACCGGTCGCTCTGATGGCAAATCTGAAGGAGCTGCCGCCGGCCGCAATTCAGCGAATTTAGCGTCTTATAACGTCGCTAGCTCACAAATCAACGCCGCGATCGATCGCGTTCTGGATACAGGTGCGAACGTCCAATTTACACAGAATCCAACAATGGTTGCATTTAATGGCTCCTCATCCAATATATCATCACCGCGCAGTATTGAATCTCACTGGAGCGCTAACGAATCGTCAAAAGTATCGCAAATTCGTCGCCTACTGCAGAACCAAGCACCCAGTGAATACATAAGCGGTCTATTTAATTTGTCGTCAATCTATCGCAATCACTCAACTCGCATTCCAAGCGACCTCGATGCCCCTCACGCCTTCCGTACTTGGTATAACAATGATCTACGAACGAGTTCGACAGCAGCTACAGATGGTCGTAATTTCTACAAAGAAATCACGAACGCGTCTCTATTCGATCAAGCCAGCCAAAATGGAGAACTTTTCAAAAGTGATTTTAATCGCAATATCGACAACGGCACAAGCGGATCTCTAGAAAGACAATGGGACCGCAAGGTTACATCGTCCCATCAAGGTGCTTTAAATTTAGGAGAAACTTTGTATTTACAAGAAGCGGCTCGGTATGCTCATGATCGTGGTTACTATAAAGGCTATCACGAAACATTCACCGACGCATCAATCGTTTCATTCAATCAAAACTATCAAGCGTTTTACCGCTCTAACTTTAACGCTATCGAAAACAAAGTTCGCACAACGCCGACCATCACTGAAATCCAAGCACACATCGTCAGCGAAGAGGGCAAATCAGAAGTGACTTTTGGAGACACATTTAACGTTGTGATCACGAATATCGCTAATCGCGGTATGGTTGCTGATGACGTGACTGTGGAAATTCCGAATCAAAACCAAATCACATCGTTTAATAATAAAGTCACAGTTCGAGTAAATGGGTTAACACGAATGAAACAGGCTCAAGTTGTTCGACGTCTAGCATGGATCTCTGAAATAACTAAGCCAGATCAAGACATCACTATTTCCGCGAACATTCACGATTCAACAGTCAGCTTAAAAACAAAAGCGACCTATGAAGAATTGCTCCGCAAAGCCGTTCGCGCACCCGAGGCCGATGTGTCTCTGTGGACAATAAATCTAGCTCTTGGTTTCATGAAAAAACAATACGACGATTTGTCGGGTTTCAATGATCAATACGAAAAACGCGATCCAAGCATGTTACTTGTTCGTCTTCGTAAGTTATTCGATAGCATGTCAGAGGCCGAAAAAGCTCAACTTCGTGTTCATGGTCAATTAATTCGCGACGTGTTTGGTGGCAAACCGGTGCGCATCCTAAATCCAAAACGGGACGAATGGGACGCCAGCCAAGCGATGATTGGCGAAATGGGATTACCGGGCGTAGTACCTAAAGAAGTCAACGGCGCTAATGACTCAGACAACGATAATTTTTCTAACTAAGAGGCTTAGGCCTCGCAGTTAGAATGCATCTTCGCTATTTTTTCCTGTGCACAACTATTGCTAAATTGAGAGGCGAAACTAACTGACAGAGAGCAAACTCTATAAACCGCGTTATTTGCAGTTTATAGAGATTTTGCTTCAATTGGCGAAAGAACTCGTTTTCGCTCGCCATTTTTCTGCCCAAATACGGGCACTGTCTAAAGTTATTACGGAGGCCGCTTGAAGCGCATAGGTTTTTATCCGACTATTCTGACGTTGATTCTGGTTCTATCCTCAAGTCTGACCTTTGCGGCAGGGGCCTCGTCCCGGTTTACGGGGCATGTTCCTGTTTTGCAAGGGTACACGAACGAAAGCACATCCTTTATTACGGCACTCCGTAGCCCCGGTGAAGAATTCATATACGAAATTAGTAATAAAGACGCGGTACTTAAAATTAAAACAAATTCCGTAGGCCATGGCCATGAAGTCGACACGCTTGAAGTGGGTGGTTTGAAATCAGGTACGGATTACGAGTTGATTATTAAAAACAAGAATGGAAACGTTATCGACTCGCGTGAATTTAAATCTCTTAATCAAGTTCAAGCGGATCCCAAAATTGCTGTGTGTTCGTGTTCCCGTGTTGGCCTGTTAAGTCCCGACGATAAACAACGATCCATGTGGGATCGTCTGATGGATCAAAAACCGAATGCGATTTTTTTCTTGGGCGATTTAGTTTATGGCGACAATGCGGCTCAAGCGGTTCTTAAATGGGCAGTTAAAAAATTTCACTTCTATCACCCCAGTTTTAATTACATCGAAAAACGCTATATTGAGTCTTGGAAAAAAGAACGTATCTATCGCCAAGCCAAAATGATTCCGATGTACACTGTTTGGGACGACCACGATTACGGTTACGACGCTGCCGATTTTTCGAATCCGTTTAAGAAAAAAATGTTGGACTTATTCCGAGCCTATTACCCAGTTCCACCAGCGGATGAAGTTATTAGCCGCGGCCCAGGGGTATCCTATAGCTTTTCTATTTATGGAAAGAAAGTATTGATGCTAGATAATCGTTCATTTTACAACGTTGGCGGCAAGGTTCTTTTAGGAATGGATCAGATAAACTGGATCGAAGAGCAAGTTAAAAATCAAAAAGAAGTCGTAATTGCAAGCGGGATGTCTATTATAAATATCACTCCTGATCAAGAGTCTCTGCAACGAGATGCCCCTTCAGAATGGCAGGCCTTCCGAAATATATTTCGTAATCATGGAACAAAGGCGGTGTTCTTAACAGGTGATGTTCACTACTCGGAAATTCGCGAAGTTCCAGAGCATGTATTTGGCTACAAAACATATGTCGTCGTCTCTAGCCACATGCACAGCACATCCCCTCGTATCACCCCACCATTCAAATCCGGCAAGTCCGATGATCCTGGGCAATTAGCATTTGTCGGTGGACGAAACTTCGCAGTACTAGCGATGAAGTCTTTGTTTGAAAAACTAGATGCCGTATTCTATCGCCACAAGGGCTTAGCACCCATCAAATTTATAGGCGACTACGGAAACACAAATGTGACAGTTAACGAATGCAACCGCTTCTACAGAACGGCTAAGTAAAAAGTCAGCTGCTAGGTTTTTGAAACGCACAACGTCTAATACGTTGAGTTTCAAAAACCTAGCAGCTGACTTTTTTTATTTTGGTTGAACTTTTAGCATTTTGTTTACTTCGGCTACGTGGGCTTCTTCTTCTGTGATCATTTCACGTGCGTACTCTTCTAGGAAAACGGATTTACCCTCTACTAATTTTAATAATGTGTAGAGATTATTCAACTGAGTTTCTTCGTGATCTAGGCTTTCTTTTAAGATGTCGTTTAATGAGTGTTTTTCGGTTTCGATTAACTTACCGATTTTTAATGAAGGATGTCCGCCCAGAGTTGTAATGTGCTCACCCGCTTCACTTGCATGAGTTAGTGACTCTGATGCTTGATCACGCAGCCATTTAACTATAGGGATACGATTGTGACCAAATACCATCAATGAGTAATGCGTGTAACGAACTACACCCGCAAGTTCACATTCTAGAATTTTATTTAATATGTCGATCGCTTCGTTTACCAACTTTTTATCTTTTAGCATCCTTCACTCCTTTTTTTTAGTTAGAAACTGATGGTTTTTTATTCATCTTACTTGAAACCCAAGGCCAGATGATCGGAATTAAAGATACACCAATGACCCCAAAAATTACGATATGGAAATTACGTTTCACCGCTGGCATATTTCCGAAAAAATGACCCGCTAAAATAAATGTGAATACCCAAACCAGTCCGCCAACAACATTATAAGTAAAGAATTTGCGGTAATTCATTTTGCCCACTCCCGCAACAAAAGGCGCAAATGTACGAACGATCGGTGCAAATCGGGCCGCGACGATCGCAAATGCACCCCATTTTTCATAAAACATCTGAGTTTGCACTAGATATTCACGTTTAAAAAAACGTGATTCGCGTTCAAAAACCTTATGGCCTAAGTATTTGCCAATATGATAGTTAACTGTATCCCCTAAAATGCCCGCAACACTTAACGAAATTAGCAAAGTCCACAAATCGAGTCCGCCATCAATTACGGTAAAGGCACCCAGAGCAAACAACAATGAGTCCCCAGGCAAGAACGGCGTCACTACTAAGCCCGTTTCCGCAAAAATCACAAGGAACATTAAAACGTAAATCCACGGGCCGAACATCTGAATCCACTCGGCCACGTGCACATCAAGGTGTAATATTATATCTAACAAATGCATCATATGCGAAATATCATCTAATAAGTAAAAACATTAGCCAAGGTTTATTTACGGTCTTTTTTGTTTTTGCGACACGGAAAACCTAGCAACCGATAGCCGCAGTTCATATACTATCACTATGACCATGTTTTTTATTTTTTTGTTACTGTACTTAGGAGTTCAGTTCTTTATCGTCTATGTGATTTCCAAAAAAATCAAAAGCGAAAAAGACTACTTAGTCGGCGGTCAACAAGTCCCTACGTTTTTATTGATGTTCTCGTTATTCGCAACCTGGTTCGGGGCAGAAACATGTATCGGCACCTCGGGAGAGGTTTACGAAAAAGGTATTTCCGGAGGCCGATCTGATCCCTTTGGTTACACACTATGTCTTTTGTTTTTAGGGGTATTTGTAGCAAAAAAAATATGGAACTCAAACTACACGACATTAGGTGATTTCTTTAGACACCGTTTTGGCGAACACGCAGAAAAATTAGCATCTGTCCTGCTGCTTCTGTCTTCGGTCGTTTGGGGGGCTGCCCAGTTTAGAGCTTTGTCTCAAGTCATTTCAAGCAGCACTCAACTACCACTGAATCTAACATTTGGAATCACATTTATCTTTGTCGTGTCGTACAGCACATTGGGTGGTTTATTGGGCGATATCTACAACGACTTTATCCAAGGTTTAATTTTAATATTTGGACTGAGTGTTTTGATTTTCACGATCCTCTACACCGAAGGCACTGGTGTCTTGCTAGAACAAACTCCAGAGCGCCTGAGTTTTCTGACGGGAGATGAAACGATCTGGAGACGAATCGATCGCTGGGCCGCACCTGTTTTAGGCTCCCTAATTGCGCAAGAATCAGTATCCCGACTGCTTGCGGCCCGCTCCCCGCAAACGGCGCAACGATCCGCCTATTATTCAAGTGCTCTTTACATTGTTGTAGGTTCAATCCCAGTATTGTTAGGCCTCTTGGGACCGGCCGTTCTTCCTAACATTACAGACAAAGAACAGTTTCTTACGTTGCTTTCCCAAAAATATCTAAGCCTCCCTTTACAATATCTAGTCACCGGCGCCTTGGTTGCGGCCATTTTGTCGACAGTAGATAGTATTTTGCTTTCAGGTGGCGGAATACTATCTCATAATTTAATTCTACCCATGGTTAAATCCCCGCTAGAAAAAACAAAGCTTCGCCTCAATCGACTGGGTGTTCTGATTATGTCAGGAAGTGCGCTGACGATCGCATGGTTTTCTGAAGGCATCTATCAGTTGGTTGAGAGCGCTTCTTACTTGGGAACCTCGGGATTATTAGTTGTATCTCTATTTGGCCTTTGGACGTCTTTTGGAAAAACCAAAGCTGCAATTACAACCCTTACAGTGGGTTTATTTTTTCACCCGATTGCAGACCGGGGACTTGAACTTGAGTCCCCATTTTTGATGACAATTACTTTATGTGTGTTTATCTATTTAACGATCGGATTCTTTGAACGAAGGCCCGTAACGGCACTAGCCGTTTAGAGCCCACGACAACGGCCTGTGTTCGTAACGACGTTACTTGCATAACTCGGAATACTACCTAAGGTCATACTACCGATCACGCTTCCCGATGCGACCACATTAAAGGGACTAAATACGTACGTCGTAACACCACAACTGATGTTGCCACCTAATACACCGATCGAGGATGAGGGCGTAAAGGCAGCCGTTGCACTGCGAACAGCACCAAATGAGTTATTTGTACTCGTTCCCGTATAGGCGAACGAGTTCTTGCTAAACTCAGTCACATTGTTATTTCCATCAAACAAAATACCTGGCGCGATCGCAGATTGTACAAACGTGTTTCCGATCATTGTGAGCGTAATCGTAGTGCCTGATTCAAATAGGGACATTAAAGACGTATTCGCCGCCCCCGTATCGGCGAGCACCAAATTGCTATCAAATTTACCGCTCAGAAATTTACCTTCGATGCGAACAATTTCACTGGCCGCATTTCCAGGCGCTTCTCGCACGAAGCGCGAATTTCTGATTATATTATTATTTCCGGTACTGGTTGAGGTATTATATACCGCTAGCGCCATACCGTAGGTTGTTTTCATTAACGAATTATTGATCTCGACTGTATCGCCACCACTTCCGATTGAGTTATTTAGTTTGATCCCGTAACTGCCACTGGCAGAAACAGCGATTTCAGCCTCACTAATTTTGATTCGGCTAGCTGTTTCTAGCAATATACCATAACTCCCTGTGCCTGCCATCGCAGCTTTCACGTTACGAAGTGAAAAACTTAAATCTAAATCATTGGCAATATTCAAAAGGTAGAAGCCAATGGCTGATGAGCTAGCTGAATTCACATTTACATTATCGATATATACGGTGGCAGTTGTCGAAGCCACAACTGAGTCCGCTCTAAACCCAGTTGAACTAGCCGGCACGCCGCCCATCTGAATATTAGCGATATAACGGTTTTCTGCGATATTCACACCCGTAATATCAAGCACATTCCCAGCAAAACCCGCGCTCGATAAGACACTCGTACCACTTGAGTGACCGATGATAGATTGTCGAACACTATCCAAAGAATAACCTGTCGAGCTTGTTTTATTATAGACCGTACTCGCAGGGATACACAAAACTTGAGCATTTAGCAATGTCGCCGCTGCTATAGTAGAGGTACCCGCTGGACCAACAGCTGTGCAGTTAATCACCTTAAAATTTGGTCCATACATATGAGTAGAAGAAACAGCGACGTCTTGAGTGTTGTACCCAGAATACGAAAAACGAACGTAACGTGCCGTATTTCCACTCGCATTCGCAGCTGTCCATTTATACTTATACGGAATGGCAGATCGATCGACTTCCGCAGCCGTACATGATGAAAAACCGGTACCTGAGGTCGCCGAACATTGCACATCTTGCAGGCCTTCGTACTCGGCCCAGAGTGGAATTTCAAGTACAGACCCTGAAACCAAAAATTCATGACTGCCGACAATGTTCGCGCCTGAAAAACTTGGCGGATTGATCATGACCCGATTATTTGACGGCGCCACAACATCGATCCACGCCACACTCACACTGCCGGACGCAATTCCATTTAGCTTCAATGAGCCGCTATCAATATAAATCGGCATCTTACCCGCAGTTAACAGGCCCGCTGGAATAAAGTGAGCGCTAAACCATACGTTTACGCTTGTGTCACCAGTTGCAATCTGCACAGACTCTGTGGCAGTACCGCCGATACAACCTGGTCCTGTATAAAACACCCCAGCCCCTTGTGGTCCTTTGATTTTGATATCGATTGGAAAACGTGCCTTAACGGCGCCGCCATCATTGTTTACTAAATGAATCTTAACTTCATTGCACTGACCACGAATAATTTTATCCTCAGGTATTTTGACTGCTAAAGAGTCATAGAGATCGGCGCGCGCGGAAGCATCGATCATAAACGATTGAATCGTATATCCACCGCTCATCGTGATGTAATCAGCAAAATTTACCGATACAGGCGAAAGTAATTTTAAATGAACCATCGTTTCGTTGGTATAAGGTGCAATATTCGCACTAGTACCCGCCGAGCAATCACTCCCTGTGCGCAAATTAAAACTCGCATTCTCACTCAAAGTTCCGGCAGCACCGGACGCGTCAGTATTTAAGAATCCACCCTCGTAACGACTACTCATTATTTTATAGGGATAGCATTCATTCAAAACAACTCGATTAGGACCTGTGATCACAATCTTCTTTTGACCAACGTCAAACTTTTGCTGCGCACCCGTGATCACGTCCGTGTTACCAGAAAACACAACATTAGCCAGGGTACCCGTCACTGCCGTCGTAGATTTAAAATAGTATTGCAGAACAGATTTACTTTGCCCCGCCGGTATTACTAAATCTGTCACGGGAGACACACAACCCGAGGCCGAGTAGAATTGTCCAATATTTAAACCCGCCACATTGATATGAATATCATTGCCGCCAGAATCCACCCACGCACCGCCTTGGCCTTTAAACATAGCGGGACGAAATGCATAACACTCACCCACTGTGGCTTTATCAACATCTAAAACAGAATCGTATGAACCGATTCCTTCAAAACGCAAGTACGGTGTATTATTCTCACCACCACCATCGCCACCTCGAAGAAATTCATCGCCTCGACAACCAACGATGGTTTTACCACTATTCAAACTCATCGGAATTTGCACCTTAGTTTCAGCACCAGCCTTTAACTCTAAGCGCCCGGCGATACCCAAAAGAAATGCGCTACTCATTTTCGCTTCATCTGGAATTCCGTTGTCGCGAAAATCAACGCAACCACCGTCGGTCGTTTTCATACCGATTAAATAAATGACGCGATCCACGCCCGGCTTAACTTCCATCGATAACGTTTGCCCTGAAGGAATCGCGGCTTTCCAGTCACCAAAAACCATTTCGCCACCGCTATGACTATCAAAAGATTCACCCGACGTACCTAGCGCACACGTTTTGTTTTTAAGATCTTCATCTGGTCCACCGACAAAAACACCATAGCAATTAATCTCATCTAAGGTCGTTGGATCTACTAATCCGCCATTTTTTAGCGCCGCTTTTGGTAACACCACCGATGATTCACTAGGGAGCTGGATTTGGATTTTAGCTGAATCCGGACTTGAAGCGCGCGTACAACCTTGAATAACAAATACACAAACGAACGCCACCACTAAAAAGAATAATTTTTTCATATAATTATCTTCGGCATTTAGAAGCCTGAACTTTATCAAATATCTCACTTTGAGACAGCCATTAAGAAATCTGGATACGAGACGATAAACATCGTATGAAATCAATACTCTTTCTAACTACATGTCTATTTTTATCGTCCTGCACACATAAAACCATTCGGAATCCAAATAGCGATTCTAGTGAGTCTCTGCCTAAACAGGTACTAGAAATGGTTAACTACCCGCCTTTAGGATTAAATTTGCGTGCCGGTTACCTGCTAGAAAGAGATCGTTTGAAAGGCTGCGTGATCTACCTTCAAGGCCTAGGAGATTCAATCCGAAATCATCAGCCTTACTTTTCAAAGCTTCAAGAAAATGGATACCGTATCATCTATTTTGATTACCTAGGTCAGGGCGGATCGCAAGGTTCAATGGATAAAACAAGAATCAAAACTTCGACAGGGTTGCGAACGGAATATGAAATTCCAGAACAAGCCGAATTTATTTGGAACCACTATAAAAACGTTACCAATGAGTTTGGACACGATTGTTCGCGCTCTAAAAAATTACTAATTGGCTGGTCGACAGGTGGATTAGCGAGTTATCGAATGGCTTTTGAAAAACGGGCTGATGCCGTCGTACTCATAGCGCCAGGCATTCACCCACGCACATTAGTTGGCGAATCTGCAGAACATCCCAGTCGCGCCTTCCTATTTAAACAAATTATTACCGAAGACACACTCACTCGTCAAAAATACACACATCAACCCAATCCCCATCTGGATCCGATCAAACCGAAGTCCCCGTTTTACGTGATGAGTTTTGCAACCAATCTGTTACTGACATCATTTCAAGCACGCACTTGGAAAATAGATAGGAATATACCAGGGTTAGTTTTTCTATCCGGCGAAGAAGACACCTATGTAAACCGTGATAAAACCATTAAGACCTTAGAAGAAAATGCGTCTCACTTTAAAATAATTAAATACGACGGTGCTTTACATGAACTCGATAATGAAACATCAGATGTGGCCGAGAGCGTCCAGACGGAAACGATTCGATTCTTTGATTCCTTGATTGATCGGTAACTCTAAAATAAATCGTGTGTGGCCGGACGAAACATCGTATTTAAGGATCCCATTGTGTTCTTCGGCAATACCTTTTGAAATACTCAAACCTAAGCCGGTACCTTTACCAACACCTTTCGTTGTGTAAAACGGCTGCATCATTTTATCAACAACATCATCCGCGATACCACGACCAGAATCCGTAACTTCCACTACTGCAGAAGATCGTGTTCTATGGACATAGATTTCAACCCACTTTTCAGATGAATCGGAATTCAAACTTAAAACAGCATCATGAGCATTATTCACCAAATTCATCAGCACTTGGGAAATTTGTCCCCCGCGACACTGTATCACGACATCGGAATCAACACGCACCCGCAATTCAACACCATGATTTTTGAAACGCTCCGTACTTAAATCTAAAACTCCACTAACAACCGACGTTAAACTTGTCAATTCAAACGGATCTTTCGAAGAATCTCTAGAGAACGAACGCAATCCTTTAACAATTTTAACAATACGATCTGTCGTCGCGACAATTTTCTGAATATCCGATCGAATTTTGTCGACCTCGATGTTTTCATTTTGGATGGCCCGATCAATTTGACGAACTTTACCTTGAACGATGGCCAGTGGGTTATTAATTTCGTGGGCTACACCGCTGGCCATTTCACCCAATGTCGTCATTTGTGCTGACTGCATGGCCTCGTGTTGCTGCTTCACCTGTTCAGTTAAATCTCGAACCGCTGCATAGAACAATCCACTTTCTGGATCTGGCTTTACTACCCAACTGAAGTAACGATACGAACCATCTTTAGTTATATAGCGATTTTCAAAACGAATGGTTGGAATTCCTTGCTTTAGTTTCTCGTGTTCTTTTAATGTCTTTTCATGATCATCGGGATGAACGAAACTAAGATATGGTCTTGATGTTAATTCGTCTACGGAATATCCCAATATATCTACAAACGCAGTGTTAACTCGCCGCAAATAACCATCGGCACCCGCCACACACAGCGGATCCAAAGAAATTGCAAAAAACCTATCAATTTCAGAATGAGCTTCTTTTAATTTTAACTCTGTTTCTCGGCTGGCCGTAATATCCCAGTTATTTCCAACTAGGCGATCGATACTGCCTTGATAATCGTAGAAACAGCTAGCGACGGCTTTTATAATTTTAATTTTTCCACTACCAGTAACGACCCGAAATTCAGTTTCAAACTCGGTGGCTCCCGTTTTAAAAGCGGCATTTAATTCTTGTTGTACACGCTGACGATCGTCTTCCACCAGCGTCCTTTCGAACGCTTCGTAGTCACTTGTGAAATCGTTTTCATTGATTTCAAACAGCTCGTACATGTAAGTATCCCAAATCAACAGACCTGTTTTGATATTCCAATCCCAAACACCAAATTTAACCGCACGAATAGCTAGCTCTAGTCTTTGCTTTACAGAACCAAGCTCCTGCAACAAAGACCGCGTCTGCGTTGAGCTATCCATATCTTTTCGAATACGACCCGAAATATCTACCCCGCGGAAAATAAAAACGCCGTCTTCATAAGACTGCGATACAGTCACTTCAAACCAAATGGCTTCGCCTAGGGCGTTTTTGATTCGCAGTCCCGTCGTTTGAGGTGTAAAGGCCCTAAGCATGGCATTTCGTAAAACACCGACATCATCATTGTGAATATATTTAAAGATATTACTCGTTCTAAGAAGATCAATCGATAAGCCTGTTTTTTCTAACCACGGCCCAGCCGGCTCCCTGATTTCCCCTTCCAAATTGATAGAGCAGAAAAGCTCCGAGGAAAGAAATAAATATTGGCGGTAATCATCTAATCGCTTCATCAAGAATTACGTTACTCTGCCGCTGGGATATTTTGCAATCACGGAAATGGGGTATTTTGAAATCTTGAATGAAATTTTATAGCAAAGAAATCTTAACGAGCCCAGCGATGTTGAAGTTGAAGCCCTAAGCTTTTCCCAAGACTGGTATTCAACGGATCACCAAACAACGTCTGATCGCTGTAAGTCACTGTCCATGACCATGATTCACCTTGGAGATAGCTAAAAGACACACCCATCGTCGACCAACGCTCGAAGCCTTGCTTGATGTTAATATTATTTGATTTAATTTCCATCGTGTCTTCTTGAGTTTGGGTTAAACTAAAACCGGCTCGATACATCGCCCAATTATAGCCAAAACCAAAACCTAAATTCGAACCATAACCAGGATACACAGTACCTTGAACCAAAGACGTATTCACCGACTTTTCAAACGAGCGATGCCATTCAAGCAAAACAAAGACATCCCAGATCGCCCACGACTTGCTTAGCATAGTTCCGGCTCCTAATGCCCAAAAACCATTTCCCCGCGAATCAAGGCCACCAACTTCTGAATCTGCGCGTGACTTCCCAGTTGGCAAATTCAACTGGATGAATCCGATTCCTTTTGGACGGTAGGGATTATAATTCCAATCTGATAAATATTCGTAGCTTAACGAGGTCGCGATGTCGCCAAGACCAGAAAATGTTTGATCCCCGTACTGACGAGTTATCACCGGAATGGACGCACCGACTTGCCATCGATCCGCTAGAATATGGGCACCTTCAATTTTTAAAGTCTGCACGCTTTGATGTTGATCCCAACGTCGCCAAATTCCTTGATCGTCGACGTTATCAACCGTTACGTGCGTTACACCATAGGAAGTCGAAAACTGGGCTCTATCATCACTGATGATCATAGTGGGAACTGACAACCCGCCACCGCAGCAAGCTGCTGACCACGCATAATTCGTAGCCAAAACAAACAAAAGACTAAATACCAATCGCAACATTCACACCATCCGCAATTTTAGCGGCATCGTTTTCATCTTTCACAAGAAAACGAATCTCCCAGTCTCCGGGCATAATGAAAAACACATTTGAGACGCGATAGGTTCCCACATCTAATCGCGCGGTCTGAGTCGGCGTTGATCCATGCCCCATACTCGGCATCCACAAAATAACATCCGGAGTTGACTTGAAATCAACAGGAACTGCCGTTTTATCAAATTGATTCAGACGATACACTTTAAAAATTAAACTGCCCGTTTGCTTGGATGTTGGTTTATTTTCCCAGTACCAGCTTAAGCAATACTTCGATTCTGAAAACACAGCTGAACATTCAGCGGCGACCTCTACCTTCCCTGCGGGCGTCTGATTAGACGTTGTCTCTTCAACGTATTTAGGACGCGCGCAATTAGCTAGAACAAGTATTGAAACACAAATGATCGATACCATTTTACCAGACATTTTTTTCTCCGCGGGTGATCACGCATCCCAAAGTACGACTCTCTGGGGTAGCAACAGCTTTACCATCATGTAAATTAACCAAGGCTTCACGTAAAAATTTACGATCTGCTGTCGCAAACTGACGACTACTTGAAACACCGCCCTGATAAACCACGACACCATCTGGCGACACTATAAACGCATGGGGCGTTTTGAAAGCCTTATAACGATCGGCGATTTCCAAGTTTTTATCTTTCACGACAGGGAATTCGAGCTTAACACGATTAAAATACTCTTTAGACTGCTCGTTCGTTTCATCGGTATTCGAATTTACGGCGATAAATTTAAATTCAGGGAAATCTTTAGATAAGCTCTTTAACTCGGCGATATGACTGTCAGAACATGGACATTTCGCCGACAAGAAAACCACCACTAAACCTTTGGCTCCTTCGCTGGTGATATGAACCTCACCGTCCTTCAGAGCATCCGCCCCATCTATCATGCTTAATTTCGCAGCAGAAAAAACGGGAGCTATCCAAAAAATAATGAGGCTTAATATTATGGTTCTCATACCTGTAGGCATAACTCACTATTTCCTAAAAGTGGAGTGCCTTTGAAAAATTTCTTTGCTAAGACTGATTCTATTAAAAAGGAAGCATTATGAAAACATTTTCTCTCTTTACGATCTTGGTTTTAATGACAGCGCCAAGTTTCGCTGCCTCAGCTTCAGACGCCATGAAACAAGCCGTCGAACAGCTCTCTAGCTGCGGCAATTTCTTACGGGCCGATCAACAGTTCATCTATACTGGTTTTGGGTCATATTGGACCGGCTCACAATCGAGTCGCAGTCCGCAACCGTCTGTATTGCGCTTTATCGACTTTAACACATTCAAAGAAAATCAGGTGTTAGCTAATGACTCTGTTATTGATGTTCTAACTCATCAAAACAAAACCTACGTTCTGACATACAGTGGAATTGAAGAATGGGACATGGCAGCTCGCCAGCGCGTAGCTACCTATCACACGAACAGCACAGATGGACGTTACGCTGACGAAGAACACGCGCAAAGCTTTGCCGTCTATCAAAATAAACTTGTTATCGCACATGGACGTTTAGGTGTTTCTATTTTTGATTTAAACCTAAAACGCGTGACTCTGACGATTCCCTTAATTTCTCAAGGTAGTTTAGAATCAGTCGCGCGCGGAGTAGCCGTCTCTGGACAGCATGCATTTATAGTTTTAGACAGCTACACATTAGTTAGTCCAACCCAAAAAGCGCCCTTCCGTGGGATAGTCGTCATCGATTTAAAAACAGAAACGGTGATTCGCGAAATTGATGGACTTCCCCCGGGTTTAGATAGCGTCAACGCAGATCAGAAATCACTGGTACTAAGCTTTTACGGCAACCCGATATGGACGTATTCAATTGATTCGGTCTTAACGGCAAAAAATGTTAAACCCACGTTACGCATCTTTAAGTTTCCGCTAGAAGGCACCCCGAAAGGAAAAGCATTAATGGACGATAAATATTACTATACGTGCTTTTCTCAGATGCCAGGCCCCGGCGAAGGCAGCTACTATAAAAAAACTAAATTAGTTATGAACCGCTCTCAATTCATGCCTAAATAAAAGGACACCACTATGACTAAATCTATCATCGCACTTGTTTTCGCAGCCACTCTATCCTGGGCTCACACCGACCATCCACAACAGAACAGTTTAAAAGCTCACTTAGAATTTAAAAACAAAACGCTTCATGTTCACACTCAACTGACGGCGCAACCGGAAGTAGGCAAAGAGTCTTTTTTAACTTTAGACACTCGCAATGCCAAAGATCACTCATTCGTTGAGCTAGCGGATGACACAATTGAAGTCGTCTTATGGATGCCGGATATGGGTCACGGTTCAGCGCCGACACAAATCAGCCGTGTCGTTGATTCAAATGGAAATGTTGTTCCTGGTCGTTACGCTGTACGAAACATTTATTTCGTAATGGGCGGCTTATGGGAAGTCCAAGTCGTTATTACAGATAAAAATGGCCAGAAAGAAACTCGCAGCTTCAACATCATATTGCCTGAAGATAATAACCATCACTAAGTGTTAAGGAATTTATGAAATCTATTTTTACAGGACTCCTATTCATTTCATTATTTGCAAACGCTCAAGACAAAAAACACCGTGAGCACAAAGCCCACAGTCATGGCCATGCTGAGCTATCTATCGCATTTGATAGCTTGGTAGGACAGCTTGAGTTCAAATCACCGGCAGAAAGCATCGTTGGTTTTGAGCATCAAGCTAAATCTGACAAAGATAAGCAGAAGTTAACGACCGCCAAAGTCGATTTTGAGACCAATATCGCAAAGTACGTTCAATTCGATTCAAACCTTGGCTGCAAATTCGAAAAAAAATCTATTGAAATGATTTCCGATGCGAATGACGATCATCACGCCGATTTTGTCGCGCGCTTTGATATCACCTGCACTAAGCCTTTACAAGGCACTACGATCCTTTTTGATTTTACATCTATGAAAAAATTGAAAGATATCAACGCTACCGTTTTAGCGGGTGAACTTCAGCTGAAAACGGAAATTCGTAAGAAAAAGACGACTTTAGAAGTTAAATAGTCCGCCTAGAGATTCTGAAACGATTCATCATCGTTTCAGAATCTCTCTAATTACCAATCTGTTTTCTGGACATTATTAGTTTTAAATCCGCTCTTATGACGAGCCTGTGCTGGCTGCTGTTGACTTTGGCCACCTTGATTGGGCTTGCGATTGTCGCCACCGAAACGAGGTTTACCCTGCCCTCCGCCACCGTGGTTTGGTTTTTTACCAAACTTAGGGCGGAAGTTACGGCGTGAAGTATCGCGGCCTTCAATCATGGCTTTTGCTTTACCCGACGACATTAGGCGTGCGTTTTCTGCAGAATCTGAATGAAACGTGCTTTCGCGATTACGTGTAATTTCTATTTTAATTAATTTTTCGATATCACGTAAATATGATTTTTCTTCGTGATCACAGAATGAAATAGCAATACCCGAATGACCGGCACGCGCCGTACGACCAATTCTGTGTACATAGCTTTCAGGATCATTAGGTAATTCATAGTTAATCACATGCGAAATTTCATCGATATCGATACCACGAGCCACAATATCGGTAGCAACTAACACCTGATTACGACCCGAACGTAAATTCTCTAGAGCTTGCTGACGTGCATTTTGAGATTTATTTCCATGAATTGCTTGTGAAGGGATGCTGTTCTTCGCCAATGTTTCAGCTAAACGATTCGCACCATGTTTCGTGCGCGTAAAAATAATAACTTTTTTAAGTGATTTATTAGTACGGAATAAATCCAACAATAAATCTTTCTTACGTGCTTTATCTACGAACATGACTGATTGTTGAATTTTATCAACCGTCGAAGCCACTGGAGTTACTTTTACATGAACTGGATCCGTTAGCAATGAATCCGCTAAACCGCGAATTTCAGAAGGCATCGTTGCCGAGAAGAATAGGTTTTGACGTTTTGGCGGTAACAATTTTACTACCTTGCGAACGTCAGGCAAGAACCCCATATCTAACATACGGTCGGCTTCGTCTAATACGAAGATTTCTAAACCTGTTAGAACAATGTGACGCTGCTGAATTAAATCCAGCAAACGACCCGGAGTCGCCACCAACACATCTACACCTTGAGACAAAGCACGAACTTGTTGCTCTTGTCCTACGCCACCAAAAACGACAGCCGATTTAAACTGTGTGTGTTTTCCGTACGTTTTAAAACTGTCGTGAATTTGCACCGTTAATTCGCGTGTTGGACTGATAACTAACACACGGGTGTGCTTTGGCATTAAACGAACTTTATTTTTAATAATATGATTCAAAATAGGTAATGCAAACGCAGCTGTTTTACCCGTTCCGGTTTGAGCTGCACCCAAGATGTCTTTTCCCAAAAGTACCTGTGGGATCGATTGTTCTTGGATAGGGGTAGGTTTTGTGTAGCCAGTTTCTTCAATTGCTTTTAAAAGGGCTGGCTCTAAATTTAGGTCTGTGAATAGAATATTGGAATTTGTCATGTGGACAAAGTATATAGCAGGTCTAACGATCCCCACACAACTAACTTCGAAGATGAAAAGATTATAGTGACGAGAAACACTCATTAATGCTCCAATTAAAGCAGCTGCGTACGTGAGGAGCTTTTATGAAATCGGCACTGCTTACTATTTACTTAATTACATCACTGTCTTTCGCTTTGCCTACTGCTCAGTCCGCACCTATTGAAGCTGGCGAATACTTGGCGAAAAGCGGCGCGGGAGCTTTACTGATCACGGCACGTAAGAAAGGGCACTATTACAAAATAAACGCCTATGGCGGCAATGGGCATTCGTGCTTCGTTGAAGGTAGTGTTGAAAACAACTCAAGTCTGCAAAAAGGCGACGCTGGGGATGAGGATTGCTTGATTACCTTCAACGTGACCGCAGACATGATTGATATATCTCATAACCAAAAATCGTCATGCAGCAACTTTTGCGGTGCTCGCGCTAACTTTACTCAGCCCTACTATAAAACGAACGAGCTTTGTCGTAGCAAAACTAAAAATAAAAATTTAAAGTTATTCAAAACGTACTACACAAAAAAAACTTACGAACTGGCTGAAAAAACTCTGCGCAAAGTTTACGACGCGTGCGAATCGTACCTGAGTATATTCGAGAAAATGGACATGGTGAATGACCTGGCCGTTACTTATAAGAACCTGAAGAAAAAAGACGCCTGTTTAGAGCTGGTTAAACCATTCAACGAAATCGCCGACATGAATGAAAGCGATATCAAAAATGGCTACCCACCGGGTGACGCTGAAAATATCCTACCGATCGCCAAGAAATTAAAATTTAATCGTGAACTGTGCCGGAACTTATAGTGATTGGGTCAAGCGCGCGCGAAATTCAGTCGGGTTTTTGATAACCTTAATTTCATCAAACAAGGTCTTAGCTTCTTTTGAACGTAATGCTAAGCCTTTTAACCATTGCTTTGTTCGCGACGTCGCAAAATGGCCATTGATATAATCGGACGAACGGTCGAAAAATGTCTGCATGACTTCGGATGAAACTCGCCATTCATTTTGGATTTCGTGTGCAAGTGACTCCGCTGAATGATCTTGTCTACATTCTTCCATCGCTAAATGGCTACGTATTTTGTTAAACAAGAATGGGTCGCTCATAATCCCACGACCGATCATAAATCGATCACAGCCCGTTTCTTGACGACAACGAATGAAATCATTCACGGTAAAAATATCGCCATTTGCAACGACGGGAATCGTTGTTACGTGTTCTTTAATTTTAGGGATCCAGTTCCAGTGTGCTGGTGGTTTATAGCCATCCATTTTGGTACGACAATGAACGGTTAAATGCGAGGCGCCCGCGTCCTCAGCGGCTTTCGCATTGTCTAAACACACTGATGGATCATCAAACCCCAAACGAATTTTGGCCGTGACTGGTATGTCTAAAGGCACGGCTTTACGTACGGTGCTAATGATCGTGAAAATACGATCGCATGACTTTAACAACGTAGCGCCGCCATCATGGCGATTAACTGTTTTTGCTGGGCAACCAAAGTTCAAATCGACACCTGCCGCACCCATTTGATAGGCGCGATAGGCATTTTCGGCCAGTGGCCCCGCTTGTCCGCCCAGTAACTGAACATACACCGGTGTCCCCGACCGAGTTTTAGACCCCGTTTGCAGTTCAGGGCAATAACGCAAAAATACAGAATTGGGATGAAGCTTATCGGTTACGCGTAAGAATTCAGTGGTACAAAAATCAATCCCACCCTGACTGGTTAACAGGTCTCTAAGAACGAAATCAGTGACACCTTCCATCGGCGCTAAATACAAGGTAGTGGGCTTCATTGGTTTACGTTTTTACCATCGATAGACCCGTACCTCAAGAAAGAGTTCATCCATATTTACTTCATTACAAACTTAAGCTAATGTCGGCGTATGCATTTCCAAAATCGAATTCCTCTAATTCTTGACCTTGGCTTTCGCAAAGACGGCATCGACGCTCTGAAGGCGTATATTGATTTGCTTTGGAAATCGAACGAAGAATTAAACCTTATTAGCCGTAAAATGACTCTAGACGAGCTGATTGATAATCATATTATCGATGCCCTGCTGCCGCTATCACATTTCCCAAAGGATGCAAAAAATATTGCTGATTTTGGATCCGGAGGCGGTGTTCCTGGCGTTGTGTACGCGATTCATTTTAAAAACTCTAAGTTCACTCTTTTTGAAAAAAGTGCAAAGAAGCGCGAGTTCTTGGAAAAATGCGTGGCCATCGCACCCAATCTAAAAATCCAAGGTGAAATCCCCCTTCAATTACCTGAAATTGATTTAGTTACGGCCCGCGCGTTTAAACCGTTAGACGTTATTCTGGATATCAGTCGCAACTACTGCAAACAAGGAGGACGCTACTTCTTGCTTAAAGGGCGTCGTGAAAAAATTGAAGAAGAAATCGAACTCAGCAAAAAGAAGTTCAAAGATTTAAAAGTCGTCGTATGCCCGCTTAAATCACCGATTTTGGAGGTTGAGCGCCATCTGGTGACGATTCTGTAACTGGCTGCCATTCCGCTTCGATTATTTCAGGCTCATAAATGAATTCACGTACTTCGGCCGCCTCAATTTCATTTCGACGAAGAAAATAAACTAATAGACCTGTAACTGCACCCAGCACGTAACCAACAAAGTGACTCATATAACTGATTTCTGGTTTGTATGTTTCTGGAATAAATAAAACGACGGTTAAAAATGCCGCTAAAGCAATTCGTCGACGTAGTGTTTTACGACGATCAATTATTAGAAACAATGTTAACCACGTAGAGCCCATCCAATAGACGACGCCTGATATTCCAATCAAATTAGTTTCGGGAGGCATCGTTTGAATCACGATGTAATTTATTAATCCACCCACCAAGACACCAAGTACAGGAAAGACATAAAATCCAAAGTGACCCGTTAACATAAATGCCAGTGGCAAAAGCAAACTCAAATTACCAAGTAAGTGTGCCGTATCTGCATGGGCAAATAATGCTGTCCACAAACGCCAGTATTCACCAGTTTGAAATACCTTCTGTCCACTAGCCGCCATCCATGGCGCAATTCCCCAATAACCACCAAGATATAGATAACCAACCAAACCTAAAAGGACTCCAAACACTAACGTAGAAATATACGCCAGATCTTTTGGGGAACGAGTTAACCAATTCTCTTTTATAACTACCTGTGGATTCATCTCTTAAGTATGAGCGTTTGTTTCAAACTGTCTAGAGACAAAAAATAATATTTATATAAGCAATGAAAGTAGCTAATTACGGTAGGTTTTATTCACTCATCGTCACTAAAATTTACAGCCGTCTCAAATGCGCAAACAGATGATCGTCACGTATTTTAAAACGTTTTTGTTCTAAATTTTCTCGGGGGCAAAATTACTATTTAACTTTTGAGTGCGGTCATGTAAAAATTTAGACACTCATTTGGTCGAATCAGGAGGATTTATCTTACATTTACCAACTCTTATCGCAGACTTAGGAATCATTTTAGCCGTCGCAGGCATCGTGACGCTGTTGTTTAAGAAAATTGGTCAACCCGTTGTGTTAGGGTATTTGCTCGCTGGTTTTTTAGTCGGACCAGAAGTTAGTTTTTTCCCAACGGTGCAGAACAATGAAGAGATTAAAATCTGGGCAGAGATCGGCGTCATCGTATTATTGTTTGGTTTAGGTCTTGAATTCAGTTTTAAAAAGTTAGCCTCAGTAGGGCGTGGTGCATCGATAACAGCCGTTACTGAAGTTTTATTCATGCTGGGTCTTGGTTATATACTAGGACAAGGTTTTGGCTGGAATACAATGGACAGTATTTTCCTTGGCGGCATTCTGGCGATCTCGTCGACGACTATTATTATTCGCGCATTTGACGAATTGGGATTCAGACAACGACGTTTCGTCACACTCGTTTTCGGCGTCCTCATCGTCGAAGATCTAGTGGCGATCTTATTATTAGTATTATTATCAACGATTGCCGTATCAAACACGTTCGAAGGCACACAGTTATTAACATCCGCTGCAAAACTCGCCTTCTTTCTTACATTGTGGTTCTTAGGTGGCATCTTTATCGTTCCTTGGTTCCTTCGCAAAACACGTCCGTTAATGAATGATGAAACTTCGTTGGTCGTATCTCTGGCAATGTGTTTATTGATGGTGTTGCTAGCGACTAAATCTGGATTTTCGCCGGCACTTGGCGCCTTCATCATGGGATCTATTTTAGCCGAGACACCAGATGGAGCAAAAATTGAGCACACGTTAAAATCAGTTAAAGATTTATTTGCGGCTGTATTTTTCGTTTCAGTGGGAATGCTTATTGATTTAGGGGCGCTAAAAGAACATTGGTTTGCTGTATCGATCATCACTGTGGCAACAATCTTTGGTAAATTGTTTAGTTCAACCTTAGGTGCTCTTATCTCTGGACAGAGCTTACGTGTGTCACTACAAACAGGCATGAGCCTAGCTCAGATTGGTGAATTTTCATTTATTATTGCGACACTAGGCCTAACGTTAAAAGTAACATCAGACTTTCTATATCCCGTAGCCGTGGCGGTTTCGGCGATTACAACACTGACAACACCGTACCTGATTCGCTCTAGCGATTCGACCTATGCCTGGTTTGAGAAAAAACTTCCTGCGGAATGGCTCGGCCGTTTACGCAGTAATTCAGGCCTAGAAGACCCACAGTCACAGTCTTCTAAATTAACAAAAGAAATGCCTCGGGTGTTTTTAAATTCAGTGCTCGTTATTGGGATTGCGTTGGCCTCGTCTAAGTGGTTGCAGCCGTTCTTGATGACAGAAACACAATCTGAACTTATTGCTGATTTGATTTCCATCATTGTGGCCATGTTTTTTTCGCTTCCTTCATTGTGGGCGATTTTTTCAAAAGCTCGTTCTGTCGACGGTTTGATGCTTAGAATTGAAGACGTTAAACAAATGTCCTATCAGTCCGTGCTTGGGCTGTTTGGTCGGGCTCTATTGGCCATCTTCCTATTGGGCTTTATTGTCGCCCAATTCACATCCGCGTTTGTTACGTTTATTTCTGCAGCAGGATTATCTATCATTGCAGCCCTACTTGGGTTTAAAAATTTCTCAAAAACGTATGGTTGGTTTGAAGCTCAATTTTTAAATCACTTAAATGAAAAAGACAGAGCACGCGTAACGAATGAGAAGGAATACCCCATCTTAGCTCCCTGGGACGCCCATTTGGCTACACTAGATGTTCATCCAAACTCGTCGGTTGTAGGTCGTAAATTATCTGACATCGGCATTCGTGAATCTTACGGCGTTACCGTAGCCATGATTGAACGTGGTAGTCAGAAGATTTTAGCTCCTCGTCGCGACGATATCTTGATGGCCTTTGATCGCGTATCAGTTATTGGAAATGATGATCAAGTTTCCAACTTCAAAGAAATTATTTCTAAAAACTCGGATGTAAATGCAGGTACTAACGTTACTAACTACGGTTTAAAAAGCGTTTTTATGGCTGGTGCGAATCCATTCATTGGTAAAAGCATTCGCGAAAGTGGTATCCGTGAAACGACCGACGGCTTGGTCGTTGGCCTCGAGCGTGCCGGTCAGCGTATTTTAAATCCAGATGCTTCAGAATCTATTTTAGATGGCGATTTGCTATGGATCGTAGGAAATACCGAAAAAATCAAGTTACTGAAATAGGTGTAAACATGAAAGCATTTTGGTGGTTCAAAGAAAATTCAATTGCGGGCATGGCCCGTCCTGGATTCAATTCCGTTCGCTGGTTTGATTTACCATTTGATGAAGCTGTTTTATTAGGCTGGTTAGGCCAATTTTCTGAAGGCCCTGCGCCCCTGTCAGCCCTTGATCACCATATTAAAACTTACGTTCCTAAAATCTATAAATATCACAAGATGGATGAAATCACGGGCCAAAAGGCTATTCAAATTCTATTAACTCCTGCTGGAGTCCTTGAAGTTCTTAAGAAATTAAGTTCCCGTTTACATGTTTTAAATTCTTTTTATGTTGAAAACAACAACGTATATTTTCAGTTAAGCGATGACGTCCTTAATCAAGAAATCGCATTTTTAAAACAAAATGATATCCGCAGAGTCATCACTCTGACAGAACGCCATCATCAGAACGACATTTTAAGTAACCATTTCTCTACTCATCATATTAGTATTATTGATCTAGGCGCACCGGATTTACATCAGGCCAAGCACTTGGCCGAAATCATAACTGCAGCAACTAAAAACAAAGAACGCTTAGCGGTTCATTGCTTGGCAGGAATCGGCAGAACATCGACTATGTTGATTGCAGCACATATTTTGCTTGGTGAATCGTTTCAGGATTTAGAAATTCGCATCGCAAAACAAAACCCGTACTTTGCCTTTTCCGGCGCACAAGCCGAATTTTTGCGTTCGATTAAAGTTTAGATAACTAGATCCACGACGGAAATATTTTTTTAAGTACCCACACGGGACCTATTAGCAAAAATACCAAGTCTTTAAAAAAGGATGGCTTTTTACCTTCGACTTTATGTCCGTAGAACTGCCCGAGCCATGCTAAAACAAAAACAACAACACTCACTATACGCAGCTCGGGAATAAGATCGTACGAAGCTAGCATCAACAATGTAACCAGCGACATGGAAACAAAAACCCGTAGATTTTTAAACGATAAATAGTAAGCTAAGCCAGCGGCTACTCCAATATAGGACCCATTAACTCCAGCAACTAAAAATGTGTGCAAGAAACCTAAAAGACTCCACATAATTAGTGGAACACAAATAAAATGAATTTTAATATTAATGGGATTTAGGTGAGATTCTTTATATTCAGCCAAGTAATTTTCTAGCGTTATCATCTAAAAATCCTAACATACATCTCGCCATACGAGAAAGCGATTTATGGAGCTTGTTCTTCACCCGGCTTGGATAGCCATTTCATTTGGCGTAACTGTGGACTCGCAGAACTAAGCGTGACCACCAAGGGCCACCGAAATTATCAACGCCGTAATTACGACGATCGAAATTCCAACAAATTTCCAGTCTTTCTCACGCGTCCACAATATAGTCAGTGTAATCACGCGAATTGCCGGAGTCAGCGACAAAATCAACACTCCGAAACCTAACAAACGGTCACCTAACATCAGGGATTCATCGAATAGTTCAAACATTGCAACCGGCACAGCCTCGTTATATCCCGTGCTCATATTAACAACTAATCCCATCATCATTAGTATCATTGAAATGACTAGCCCTGATCTTAAAAAAAACTGAACTAATTTTCTATCCGAAGCCGCTGCTTGGGTACTACCTGCCAACAGATACCCCCAAGGCTTTAAAAACCATTTGCACAGCCACAATCACCAAAATTGCCGCAAATATTTTTCGTAATAACTTTGGAGAAACCTTCTGGGCTAGGCTAGTTCCATATAGCGCACCACCCACTACCCCCAATGCCACAGGTGCTGCAATTATGGGTTGAACATACCCACGAGCAAAATACACAAACAAACTTGAAATCGCCGTCACGCCAATCATCAAATTTGAAGTAGCCGCCGCCACCTTCATCGGAACCTTCATCCCTAACGCCATTGCCGGCACTTTGATAAAACCGCCCCCGACACCCAGCAGACCAGAAAGAACACCGGCAAAGAATGAAAGGAAACTCCCCAATGGCACGTTTTTCACGTCGTAATGAATATTTTCTTTCAAATACGGATCGTAATAAGAACCAGATAGTTTCCCTACGTCTTCTTTCGCTAACTCACTTGCGCTTTGAAATTCAGTCATCGTGGTTCTTTTAACAGGATCTTTTGTCTTCAATATCAAAACGCAAGTTACCATCATCAGAATGGCAAATAATGCCGAGATAACAGTGGGCGAAATATAGACAGCAATCAAGCCACCCGTTATACCGCCAATCGTCGTTGCCACTTCCAACAACATTCCTAATCGTAAATTCGTAAGACCTTTGCCAATATACACGCTGCCCGAAGCGGTCGAGGACGCTACAACCGCAATCAATGACGAGGCAATGGCAATTTTAATATCAACACCAAAACCTAAAACTAAAACAGGAACAACGATCAGTCCGCCACCGATTCCAACAAGGGCACCTAACAAACCAGCCAAGGCACCGGCAACCGCTAAGGCTATTATTAAAGGAATGGAAAGAATCATAGCTAAATAATTTCATGACTACTTTAGTGCATCAACCTAAAACTGACGAGCAAGACCGTTTGAAAAATCATAAAACTCATAGCGGCAAAAAAAAAGCCGTGTTAGCGTGATAAAACTATGAAATCAATAGTTATAGCGCTGTTAATCGGCCTACATAGTTTTGCGGACGAAACCAATTCTGAAAACAAGAAAAATCCGCACCAAACCGGTGAAGCCATCGCTTTCTATGTAGAGAATGATACACGCAGTTTAGGTGGCCCGGGATCCGATCAAGCCTATACCAACGGGTTAAAATTTTCTTACGTTTATGCCGAAAACAAAATTCCGGATTGGGCTCGTGGAACAATTGAAAAGTACAAAATTCTAGATAACAAAAATCCGGATGAGACTAAGATAAACTTAGGTGTATCCCTAGGTCATCAAATCTATACGCCCAATACTCTGAGTGATCCAAATTTAATTGCAAATGATCGTCCCTACGCCGGCTGGTTGTATTTAGGATTTTCTGCAAATTTAAAAGAAAAATCATCGGCTCAGTTTTTTGAATTTGACATCGGTGTCGTTGGTCCCAGCGCCCTAGGTAAGCAAATTCAAAACAACTGGCACGACATGCTTCCTAAAGAACGTGCGATGGGCTGGCAACATGGTTTAAATGACGAACCGACACTCCAGCTCTATTATCAAAAACGTTTCAAAATCGCTGAATCAAGAAATATCGACTTATTGCCTTTCTACGGTGGCGGTATCGGTAATGTGATGATAGGCGCCCATGTCGGAGCCATTGTCCGTATAGGTTCTGACCTGCTGGATGATTTCGGCCCCAGCCGCCCATCATCGAATGATGGCGATAGCTTTATTTCACCAATGAATTTAGATGAACCAAAGAAATTTGGTTATTACCTGTTCGCCTCGACACGTGGAAACTTTGTTGCGCGCAATATTTTTTTAGATGGAAATACATTTCAAAAAAGTCATCACGTTCGCAAATATCCATTTAATTTTGATACCGAGTTTGGCGTTTGTCTTCAGAAATTACCATTCAATGTTGTTTGGCGGTTCGTCACGCGATCTCCGGAATTTGAAGAGCGGGGTGGTTTTATCGGTTTCGGCTCTTTAAATATAGTTTACTTTATGTAAACTGGGGTTATTTGCACACGTCGATATCTGGCTTATTCTTGATGGACTCCGCGTACGTACTAGCCGTTTTTCTACGCACATCTGAAAGTGACGAATCGGATTTAAATTTTTCTAAAATTGAAATCGCTTTCACTCGGTTTAGGAATAGAAGTTCCTCGAAAGCATGGTTGGCTATCGATTCCTCTTTTTCTTTGCGAACGACGGCTTCCAATATATCCCACTTAGCCTCGGGACATAATCGATGAATACTTTGCAAGGCTGCAATTTTTACCGGCGACGAAGACGTCATTACCAAATCAGAAAGACGATCTTTGAGCCACTGATCTTTTGAATTTGCTAAATTTCTGATAGCCACGGCACGAATGTTATCATCCTTACTTTGCTTCACTTTTTCGATCATCAATTCTTTCACGCCTTTAGCCTCTGCAGCTAGCGACATCGACAGCAACATCGCTTTCCTAGATAATTCTGAGTCGGGTTTATGTGCCAGATTCAATAACTGCTCTAAATCCTTCTTCTGTTTTTCGGGATCACCACGCAAACGATAAAGCGATCCGTACGTCGCCACTTTTTCGCTGGCAGACAAAGTCGGTTTCGATAAGATTTGTTCGGCAGCTTTTTCCCGAGCTGGGGACTTGATCGTTCCTAGTGATTCAATAGCAAACACCCTCACAGATTCTTCTTTGTCTATACCCAGCCTCTGCAAATCCGCTAAAACTTTTTCGTCTGAAAAATATCCAAGCGTTTGCGCAGCACCCTCTCGGAGGTACTTACTTTCGTGATTAACTAACTTTTTAGCGACCTCCAATGCTTCACTATCACCGTCTTGTCCTAAACGAATCATCGCACCGTATACTAAGTTTTCAGAAACAGGCTTGTTGTTTAAAATATCACTTAGCGCTGCGCGATCCGTTTTTGCAGCTTCCATCACCACTCGATTTTTATCCGTACCATCGACTCTTGATTTCTTTTTTGATGTACTGATTTTATAAACAACGAAAGCGACTAACATAAGCGCTAATACAGCAACCACAACAAGAGCATTTCTATTTTTTGACATGTCTTAAATTCCTTCTTAATTCCTAATCAAAGTCAGACCGCCAGTAGCTGAACCATAACCATAGTCAATATCCGTACTCAAGTCCTCATGGAAATAGAATATATCAACGATATTAGGAAGCAATAGCCACCTGTATACAGAAAGCGATGCGCTGTTTTGACTATTATGAAACTCAGTAATTCCACCGGCCGCCGTTCCACTAGAAATAATACAGTTCACACTACCCGAGAAATTTTTAAGAACGATACGGCGAACGTTATGCTCGGCACCCGTAATTTTCGGGATAGCCCACGTAGCACTCCCTACTAAATTCAAAGCCGTCTGAGCCACTGAATCATCCGCAGTGATCTGATTGCCCGTGCGAGAATTAAAGTGGAATAGGTTAACAGTGCTTGCGTCGGAATTAAACGCAGCACTTGGCACTACGAAGCTTGAACCAGAGTATCGAACGGTATTCGATACTCGTAATTCATCTATTTGACCGCTAAATAACTGAGCGGCACTGCTGTTAGCACCCACCGTCCAGCCGGAACCAGACAGAGTTTCTGCACTTAAATCAACCGCCGCTGACTTACGATCAGCGCCATCAATCCACATTTCGATTCCAGAACTATGAATTTGAACCGCGACATGGTGCCACTCACCCGCAGTCCATGACGAGGCTGATGACGATAGGGTAGTTACATTTGCACTCGCGTCTTGATATTTAAACTTTAGAAGGCCGCTTTCGATCGCAATCCGCACTGAACCGGCGCTGGCTCCCTTTTCAAGCAATGTGTAGTTGCCTGATGAAATCGTTTGGGACGGACTGAACCAAAACTCGATTGCCGTCGAAGTCCCCTGCGCCGGACCTAGTGGTAAACCCGAATCAGCGACTGTTGCGTATGAATCGCTACCATTTAAATATAAACTTCCGCCAAACGCCTGCGAACCACTGCCAGCCGCCGTATAAACTGTTGATGTAACAGAGCTCAATGTTGAATGTTCGTTAATTACAACCAGACCATGTGCTGAGCCTACATATAGCGAGTTTGCACCCGCTTGCGCGCTCGATGTACCTACAGCCACGTTCAGATCGTTAAACAAAAGCCCGGATAAATAAACACCATTTGAGTTTGTATACGTGCGCGCAGCGGCCATTGTTCCCGCCGCTGGCAGAGCTAAATCATAGCGATGAATACCGGCGCCATCTTCTGCAGCATAAATTTTACCCGATGTATCCAAGGCTACTGCATTCACTGCACCTGATGTTGAGGCTTTAGCCACTGACAGCGTGGCACCCGAGAACTGAAGAACGGTGATGCCGCCCTCAGAACCAACTGCAAATACGTCATACGATCCCACTCGATCGGCTTTGATATTGTTTACAGCGGAATGACTTAATTTTTTCGAAGCGTCCTGCAGAGACCATGATCCTGCCGAGTTTCGCGAGGCAATCGTTCCACTAAATGTATACAATCCATTTTCATCTATACGCTTAACAGAATCATTTTCGAAATCGATAACTACCACAGAGCCAACACTGCTATTTAGCTGAAGACCCAACACTAGTTTTCCATTTAAAGCGCTGAATGAAGATATAGCACCAAATGAAGAATCAATCACTTTACCCGCACCTAGATTAAACCTCATCCACAACGTATTGTTTGTAGCATCGATAATGTCGAAACCACTCGATGTCGAAACCACAAATACATGATCAGGGAAATCAGCGCGAGACGAGCGAGCATTGCTTTGGAAAACTTCCGTTCTCCATGATTGGGAGCCCGACGTTCTCCATAAATTTGAAGCATCTGCTTTTACATTCCAAGAGATGGCATGCTGAATCTGATTACCCGACAATAAATTGTTACCTAAGATGTCATTTGTGGAACTCTGCCAGTATGCCGTAGAGTTCACAGACGAAACCGTGAAGTTTACGTTGGCTGTTTTACCGGCGCCGCCGCCTGCATAGTCAGCTTTTAATGTACCCGTACCGACCTTAACGCCGACCACTTTAACAGAATCGTCAACGACAGTTGTCGTTTGCTTCCAAGGAAAGACAGCACCGGTTCCCGACCAAACAACTGAAACATCTGATACATAGTTTCCAAAAGCATCATAGCCAGAAGCAAATAAGCTGGCTTGTGAATTGGGCGTTGAGCCGCTCACGTTTAAATCGATAGCTTTAGATGTAACTTCGTTGCCCGCACCACTAGCCGCATCTTTGATTTTAATTTGGCAGATAGTTCCAGGTAGAACGCTGATGCCAGATGAGGTGCCGTTCATACCGGCAGCGAATACATCAACAGATGCGCTACCCAGAGCCTTGAATTTCGCAGCTGACGATGTAGTTAACGCGACACCATTTACGAAATTTAAAGTCGTTTCGCTTGGAGCCGTTGGTGTCACCGATGTCTCAGAACACGCATAGCTGCCGGCATTACTGCCGTTCATTGACCAGCTGACCGTACGTGAACCGCTGTAGCAATTCATTTTAGTACCGCCGCCATCAACAGCCGTGACTCTGATATTAAATGATTGGCCAGCCGCTAACGAATACGTGACTGCGCCATTGACATAAGGTTCTACCTTGAACGAGCCTATGCACGAAGCACCTACGGTCAGCAGAAAAGTACCTGAAATCAAATTTCCGGCTTGATCATCTGCATTCATTGTCACATTTTCGATCATGTCGCTCTTATAACGAACGTTAACTGAACTTGAACCATTCAGAATAGTTGTCGACGTAATCTCGGCGCCCGCACACGTTGTATCCGTTGCCAAATAAAACGCACCGCTAGCTGCACCATCTGTCAATGTGACATTTACGTTGCTCGTTACCGATGCAGCACTGCCCGAGTCATCTTTCGAGGTGATTGTGAATACTTCACAAGCTCCGGTGTTTTGTGGACTTGTGCCTGAAATCACTAATTGATTTGGCGTTGTCAACAACGTCAGTGTACCTGCGTCTAAGCCCGATGGACCTTCATCCACCGTCAGAGTCGTACTTTCTGCGGCACTGTTTTTATAGCGGAAACCAACTGAGCTCGAGCCTGCAGCGACAACTACAGAAGAGTACGATGAACCACTACATGATGAATCTGAAACTAAATAGAAATCTCCAGCCGCCATACCATCACTTAGAGTCAGCGTTAAATCAGAAGCTTGATTTATGTTGTTACCGGCAGCATCCTTAATTTCAGCTGTGTACGACTGACAACTGCCAGACAATGCCGATGTCGCGCCGGTTAAGCTGATATAGCGTGCCGTGCTCTCGATGGTACGTGAATCACCAAGCATTGTCGTTGTTCCATCAGCAATCGTAATCACTGTCGATTCCGCTTTATTATCTTTGAAGTAGAAATTATGTGTGTTGCTGCCCGATGCGATCTGTATCGACGTCACCCCGGCACCCGAACATGTCGTATCTGACGAGCCGTAGAACACACCCGTGCTGCCACCTTTTGTTAAGTTCACAGTCGTCGCTACGGCGACGTTAGTTACCACATCATTTAAATCTTTAGATACCACAGAATAAACGGTGCAATCACCTGATCGAATCGGCGAGGCACCACTGAGAACCAATTTTCCAGGACCTACAGCCACTGAAAGCGTCGCGCTTGCTAAATAACTAGCACTATCAGAAATCGTAAATGTCACGGCCTCAGCCGCACTGTTTTTATATCTAAACGAAGATGTGTTTGCCGCATTAGCAATTGTTACTTGTGTAATCGCAGCACCCGAACATGTCGTATCCGCGGCCGCATAGAATGTACCTGCGGCCGACGCATCTGATAAATCAATAGTAGTTAAAACATTCACGTTAGCATTAGAATCTTGGGCATCTTTGCTGTTAATTGTGTAGCTCGCGCATTGACCCGCATTTAAAGTAGCAGCGCCAGCCAAGCTTAACTTATTTGGGCCAATCGTAATTGTTTTTGTTCCCGCGGTACGTCCAGCAGCCCCATCGTCAACAGAGAACGTAACTGATTCTGCTTTAGGGTTTTTATATCTAAACTGTGACGAAGTCGTACCCGACAGAACAGTCACCGACGAGATCGCGGCACCTGAACATGTCGTATCTGCAGCCGCATGTAAAGTGCCCGTAGCGGCGCCGTCGGCAAGACTCACTGTTGAATCGGCTAGAACATTTTGTGCCACGCCTGAGGCATTACGAGTTTCAACTTCAAACAAAGCGCACTCATTCGCGCGCAGGTAGTTAACTCCCGTAACCGCTAGTCGATCGGCGCCAACTTCTGTTGTCAACGTGTCACCAGTTAGGTAGCTTCCTGAATCGGTAACTGTCAATGATACTAATTCTGATACTGTGTTTTTATAATAAACTGTTGCTGTATTTGCGCCCGCAAAAATAGTTTTCTGTGTAATAGTACTACCCGAGCATGTCGCATCACCCGTATCGTAAAACTCACCAGAGCCCACGCCATCGTTGATATCCATCACGGCATCATAGATTAAATTTGCAGTGTTGTTAGCTGTATCTTTGGCCGTAATAACAAACGCCGTGCAATTATTAATCGAAATTTTGTCACCACCGGTGATATCCAAATGATCAGGTCCTACAACGACCGAGTAATAACCTATATCCCGACCGCCGGCACCATCATCTACTTTCAATTGAACTGCTTGCGCCGTGTTGTCTTTGTAGCGAAATTGCTTCTGGTTTGTTCCCGTTGTCATTGTTACTGACGTAATCGCTGTGCCCGTACACGTCGTATCGGCGCTGTCATAAACAAAACCATTTCCGGTTTGGTCATCCGTTGAGATCGTTACATTTTGCAATACATTTTGTGGTACACCGTCAGCATCTTGCGATTCGAATGTATAGATTGAACACTCACCTGAACGAATCGGTGTAGGGCCCGCCGTAAACATCAGTTTCTCGGCACCGATTTCCACGTTCAAGGAACCTGATGCTAAATAGGATGCTTGGTCGGCGACCGATAAGGTTACAAGTTCTTTGACTGAATCCATAATTCTAATTGGTACCGTGTTTACACCCACTCCTAGTGCCAATGTCGTAATAGGCGCACCTGAACATGTGGTATCAGAGTCCGCATAGAATTGTACGCTTCCCGATTGAGTTAAATCCAATGTTGTCGCAGAAAGTGCGTTGGCATTAGTATTCATCTCATCGCGTGCGCGCACATTATATTGACGGCAGTAGTTCCAAGAAATACCGGCACGTCCCGTAATTGCTAACTTCGAAGGGCCTACCACCAGGTTAACACTACCGGCACTCAATCCACTCGCACCGTCATCAGCTGACAGTGTAAATGATTCTGCCTTTGGATTTTTCATTCTAAATGTTTTGGTATCATCACCGGATGCAAAGCTGAGTGTCGTTATAGCGGCACCTGTACACGTCGTATCCGCGGCCGCATAAAACACAGCGGTCGTCGATGAACCTTTAGCTAATGTTAAGGTCGTCCCAGCTAAAACGCCAGATACATTACCCGCTGAGTCTTTAGTTTGAACTGTATAGAGAGTACAATCTGAAGCACGGACCGGAGACGCCCCCGTGATTTCAATATTACCAGGACCGATATTTAATGCTAACGTTGCCGTTGCCAACACGCTTGCATTGTCAGTGCCTGTCAGTGTCACTGCTTCTTTTTTAGTATCTTTATAATAAATAACTTTCGTTGAACTACCCGCTGCAATTACTGTTGATGAAATGCTCGTTGAACAGGCCGCATCACTATAGAAATCGCCCGTAGCCGTCGTATCTGACAAATTTACAGTCGTTGCTGTTAAAACATTTGCAGCGGACGGTTGAGCGTCGCGAGCAATTACCGAGACGGCATCGCAACCACCGGAATAATGTGGGGGTGTATCTGTAAACACTAAACGATCAGGACCCACAACCACCGCGAGGGCACCATCCAACATACCTGATGCACCATCTGAAGCCGTTACAGATGAAATCGTCTCGGCCTTATTATCCTTCATGTAGAACGTCTTAGTAGAATCACCAATGGCGAAACTTAAACTTGTAATGGCCGCACCCGAACATGTCGTATCCGCCGCTGAATAGAAGGTAGCCGTTGTTGATGTACCTTTACCTAATGTCATCGTTGTCGCTGATAAAACACCGGCCGTCGTGCCGGCCGCATCCTTAGTTGTTACCGTATACTGATGGCAGGTTCCAGCTAAAACTGGCGTTGTACCTGTGACATTGATTGTTCGTGGACCAATACCAAAACTCAAAGTCGCAGTTGTCAGAGCCGACGCCGCATCTGTTGCCGTCAGCGTAACATTTTCTTTTACGTCGTCTTTGTAGTAAACGACTTTACTGCTCGTTCCCACAGCTACGATGGCTGAAGTAATCCCGGTTGTACAAGCAGAATCGCTATAGAAATTGCCCGTAGCCGTAGTATCAGTTAAGTTAACGGTAACAGCAGAAACAGCATTCGCATCGGCGGGTTGAGCATCACGCGTTTTAATTGTAATGGCATCGCAGTCACCCGAGCGATGGGTCGCAATGGTCGTTAAAGACAAACGGTCGGGCCCAACAACGACCGTTAAACTACCATCAACCATTCCGGCGGCACCATCTGAGGCCGTAACACTTGAGATAGTTTCTGCTTTATTGTCCTTCATGTAGAAAGTTTTAACAGAATCGCCGATCGCAAAACTTAAACTTGTAATAGCCGCACCCGAACACGTTGTATCAGCTGCCGCGTAGAACGTCGCCGTTGTTGATGAACCTTTACCTAACGTCAGTGTCGTTGCCGCCAGCACGCCCGCCGTAGTTCCAGCTGCGTCTTTTGTCGTCACCGTATATTGCTGACATGTGCCTGCTAAAACCGGTGTGGTACCGGTAATGTTGATGGTTCGCGGGCCAATATTTAAATTTAATGTCGTCGTCGTTAACGCCGACGCACTATCTGCTGCTGTGAGTGTCACGGTCTCTTTTACGTCGTCTTTGTAATAAACGACTTTGTTATTTGTGCCAATGGCGACAACTGTTGACGTAATACCTGTCGTACAGGCCGCATCACTATAGTAATTACCTGTTGCCGACGTATCTGTTAAATTAACAGTCACAGCTGTCACCGCATTCGCATCTGAAGGCTGTGCATCTCGCGTCTTAATAGTGATCGCGTCACAATCTCCTGAACGATGAGGCGCTGTATCCGCTAACAGCAAACGATCTGGTCCAACTACCACAGCTAAACTACCATCTACCATACCCGCAGCGCCATCAGACGCCGTCACGCTTGAAATCGTTTCTGCTTTATTATCTTTTAGGTAAAACGTTTTTGCAGAATCACCCACCGCAAAACTTAAACTTGTAATAGCCGCACCCGAACACGTTGTATCAGCTGCTGCGTAGAACATCGCAGTTGTTGATGAACCTTTACCTAACGTCAATGTCGTTGCCGACAAAACGCCAGCTGCATTATTCGCAGCGTCTTTTGTCGTTGCGGTGTACGCACTACATTTACCTGCTAAAATCGGAGTTGTGCCCGTCAGAATAATTTGCTGAGGACCTGTCTGTGTATTGGCCGCTGCTGCAACTAACCAAGAAGCATTATCGGCCGCACTTAATGTAATGATTTCGGCTTTATTATTTTTATAATAAACAGTACCCGAAGAGGATCCAATTGCAAGCGCTGTGCTTGTGACAACCGCCGTACATGCGGAATCGCTATAAAAGGCACCCATCGCTGCGCCATCATCTAAATTTACCGTTGTCGCACGAATCGCACCTTTATCTGAGCTATTTACATCCTGTGTTTTAACTGTCACCGGCGTACATACACCGGAAGCCATGCTGCTTAAAACAGTTAAGGCAATTTTCCTAGGGCCGACACTTAAGCTTTGATTCACATCTTGTAAGCCGGTCCCTACACCATCGCTTGACGCCAAAATCGAACTTTCAGCGGTATCGTTTTTATAGCGATAACTAATCGTTGATGCGCCGGCGGGTACCGTTACAGAAGAAATCGTCGCCGCCGAACATGTTGTATCATCCGCTGCGTAAAAACTTCCACTCGCCACGCCATCGGTTAAATTTATGATCGTGCTCGCTAAAACCGGGCCGACATTATTTAGCGCATCTTGCGTAGTTAATGTGAACAACTCGCAATCACCCGCGCGTGTCTCTGTGTTACCGGCTACTGTCAATTTATAAGGACCGATAGTTAACGCTAAACTGGCTAACGTTAACTCGCCTGAGGAGGCTGCCGTCGAAATTGTTGCGTTCTGCTGCTTACTGTTTTTATAGTAAATTACCGACGATGCTACATTAGCGGCGATTGCTTTTGATGTAATCGCTGATGTACAAGCAGAATCACTATAAAAAACACCTTCTGGGGTTGTATCCGTTAGATTAATAGTATGCGCTAACGCCGTATTCGCAAAATTACCTAAGATATCTTTAGTCTTAATAGTAAAGCTAACACAGTTTCCAGAAAGGATCTGTGCTGTTCCCGATAAATCTAAATGGCGCGGACCTACAACAACAGGCATTGAGGCTGACGTTAGTGTAGCCGTTGTTTCGTCAACATTAAGTGAAATTGTTTCAGCTTTATCGTCTTTATATCTGAAATTGGCATTCGAAGAACCATTGAGAAGATTGATGGAACTAATAACAGCGCCTGAGCAAGATGTATCAGACGACGCATAGAAATTTCCACTTGCCGTCAAATCGCTTAGATTTAAAGTATAGTTCTGTCTCGCGACCGTTGGATTATTGAGCGCATCTATAGGCGATACCGAGTACGCATTACAGTCACCCGAACGAATTGGATTCGAGCCGATAATAGATAATTTATTCGGACCGACCACTAAACTGCTCGTGCCCGCAATCAAAACAGCGGCCGCATCCGTAGCTGTAATATTAACAGTTTCAGCTACTGAATCACGAAATCTAAACTGAACATTATCTCCACCAAAAGGAATCGTAGCACTTGTAATCGGCGCTCCACTGCAATCAGTATCCGCTAAACTATAGAAAGTCGCTGACGCACTTGAATCTATTAAACTAATAGTAATCGCTGTCAGTGCCGGGGCCAAATTGTCTTCGGAATCGTATGCTTTGACTTTCATTGGAAAACAATAATCCGCACTTGTAAGTGCACCATGTTCCCAAATTAGTTTTCTTGGACCGATTGAAGTCGTGGCCGACGCCATCGTAAAATAAGACGTCGCATCCGTTGCCGTAACTTGAGAGGCGCCATGACCTGTCGGCTTAAAGAAAATATTTTTTACACTGTCACCCTTTGCAAACGAGATCTTCGTTATTTCAGTTGCTGAGCATGAAGAGTCGCCCTGCCCATAAAATTTCCAGCCCGATGCTTCGGCTAATGTAAATTCATAATCAAACAAGGCCGCCGTTACGTTATTTAGTCCATCCTTTAAAGATAGCGCCACAGCAGAACAGTCACCTGAACGTGGCGATGAGGGTAATGTAATTGAAATTTGTGATGGACCAAAATGAATTGCTAAGTCCGAGGCTATGATTGACCCGACATCATCGACATTCACCGTCAGACTTTCCGCTAGTGAATTTTTTAAATAGAATTTAAAACCCGTGTCGGATCCGTCGGTAGCAAATGTGCCGGTACTTGTTTGAGTACAAACTGAGTCTAGATAAATATTTGCAGATCCATAACCCGATACTGTATAGCTTAGAGGTTTATTTGCAGTAGCCAAGTTAGAATAGATATCGTACTGATTTACTGTAAAAGGTCCCACACACGTGACGGTTTTCAAAGACGTCTGCGCCGCCGACAAAACGACACTGTTTACATCGGTCGCGATCACAGTGAAATCAAATGTCATTTGCGGAATAAAGTTTCTTAATGTCGAAGTAACAACAGAAATTTTTTCCGCTTTAGTATTTTTATAATATACAGAAAAATTAGTTGTACCTGATGTGATATCAAAATAATCAGTAATTTCTTTTGTGCACGCTGAATCCGAATAGAACTTACCACTCGTTGAGTGAGCAAATGCTACACTTTCATTTTTTGCCGTCGATGATTCATTTTTTGAACTATCAACAACGTTAATTTGAATTTCACCACACACTCCAGCGATTAACTTAGCGGCCGGTGACGAAGCAAAGAAGGTCGATTTTTCTGGAGTCGATTTAGAGCCTGAACCGGAATGAGATTCATCCGCAGCTTGCGGTGCACGATAACCACCGCCACCAGTTGAGGGTTCCGCTAGCTTTGCGGTAGCTTTTCCTTCGGTTTCTGAAATGACATTGGGTTCGTCAGTCGTAGACGATCCTGAACTAGAACTGGTAAAAGAACTCGACAAATAACTAGGTTCGTTATTGACAACGCCGCTTCCTGATTCGCTGTAGGGTGATTCTGGGCCGATATAAGGGTTATTTGGACCAGGCCCGTAATCGGGAGGATTATATCCCGACTCACTAGCAGCGGATGGATTTTTTCGCATCATCTTTTTCGCTAGTTTTTGATCTTTATTTAAAAGATTTGAATAATCTGAAGATTTTGCTTTCGTAGATATTTTTGATTTTTCGGAAGAACGAATTTCCAATTCGGAGGATTGATCGAGGGCACCTTCGTGGACCGATTTTTTATGAGAGACGTAATAGGCAGAGCCACTAATAACTGAAACTGCCACGGCCGTCGTCGCAACGTGAGTTACCGATACGTTCACACTTGAACTTATCGAAAGCACAAACTCTACGACTCGTCGCCAACCATTCACTTTAACAACTCCTTTACATTTCTTATCGTAAATTGTTAGGAAATGTTAAAGATGCTGTTAAAAATACATATTTTTTATTAAGGAAACGATTATACGTGAATCATTTTGAGGCGAATTCGTTTCCAAATTCGCCTGTGTCTTATATTGAGTCGTTAGGAAATTTCAAATTGATACAGATTATGGCATTTGAGTTTTAGTGGCCTCTTGATCATACTCAGCTACCTGTTTCCAATTTACAATAGTCCAAAAGCTTTTCAAATAATCAGCCCGCTTATTTTTATAACGTAAGTAGTAGGCATGCTCCCAAACATCCGCTCCTAGAATAGGCCAACCGCGTTTTTCAACTGTATCCATCAAAGGATTATCTTGATTCGGAGTCGCAACGACCTCTAGGCCACTTGAGGTTCTGATTAACCAGGCCCATCCTGAACCAAATTGCGAAGCACCTGCCTTTTCAAACTCCGTTTGAAATTTTTCAAATGTGCCCCATTTTTTTTCAATATCTTTTTTCAACGTTTCGGGAATTTGATTATCTTCGGCTTTCCCACTCAACACAGTCCAGAAGAATGTATGGTTCCAATGACCACCAACGTTGTTACGTATCGCTGTGGGTTGTTTAGATGCCGTTTTCAAGATTTCGATCATGGAAACTTTTTTGTTTTCAAGAGCCTTATTGGCATTGTCAACATAGGCCTGATGATGTTTGTCATGATGTACAGTCATCGTTTCCGCATCAATAGCTTTTTCTAAACTATTAGCGGCATAGGGCAAGGGAGCTAACTTAAATGGCGAGGTTTGAGAATTTAAATCTTTTAAACCAGCCCACGTCGTCGTTGCTAACAAAATACTAGCTAACACTGAAATCAGTTTCATTCTTTCTCCTTTTTGTTGTGTTGAACTAACGGAAACCAATCGTAGACAAAAAATTTACAGAATGAAAGCTTTCATTTTATGAAGCAATAATATGTACTAAAAAGTCCCGCGAGAAATTTTGTTGTTTCGATTCAGTCCAGAAACAGACAGGTCGCCCATTCCGGCGACCAATTCATTTTTTTTTACTGGATCAGATCTTGATCAACTTATCATCTCGCTGGACTAGCAAGTCAAAAAAAACGTTTTTTTTACTGCAAACATTTTTAAAAACTTAAAGAACACTATCTCGATGATATCAAGGCAAAAACAATTCGCAAAAGATTAGAACAAGTAACCAATTCTTGCAAAGGTGATATTGTTATATGCTGTTGATCCAAATTTGTCGGCCTGTTCTTGTGCGTCGATGTAGGCCTGATCGGTGGAAGGAAGTGCCGAAGTTATTTCTGTCGTAGGACTAGATGGAGAAATAAAAGAAGCATCGATGCCAAACCAAAGGCCGCCATCTCCAGCGCCCCACATCCAGCCCAATTTTCCAACCGTTGTCATGGCGGTCACCTTGATTTCCGCCGTTTGCCCAGTCAGCGCATCCGTTGCTGTAGCCGTAAACGACTCTTGCCCGACACCCGCGCCAATGAAAAAAGCGCCACTGAATGGATGCCATCGCAATAACAATGACGGCATGGCTAATTTTACTTTTGCCAATCCGACACTAAGATCCAACAAACCGTAGTCAACGTCTAAACCCAGTTTATCTGAAAATCCAATATTGAATCCCGCTTGCGAAAGAAAGGGCGCACCCAGTCCAACATTAATTCCCATACCGCCGCCACCTTTCGCATAGGTCCAGCTAGCTGAAAAAAACATACTTACAAAAATGATCAACTTTCCCAATTTCATATTCCATCCTTTAGAGTAATGAGGTTTCCTTGGAATGATTCTAGTATTTAAGTACTCGTATTGAGTATTTAAATTATATTTTATCCGCAATTTCTGTAAGAATGAATAGGTAAGCCGGTAATGATAAAGAGAACTCGACCAAAACATGAACCGGTCAATCTAGCAATTTGGATAAATAAAGACCCGATACTATTCCATTTTAAATCTCTCAAAAACACTATCACTGGAATCAATAACAACTAGGACTATTGATTTTCAAAACTGCACTTTAGATCATTGCCAGTCGTTTCGGCTGAAGCCAAAAACGCCGGGATCCCAAGTACAAATCGACCACTCGGACACATCCCATTAGCCCATTCAACCAACGAAACCGAACCAAGGTCCCCGTTGGCTATTTTTAATTTAAAATACTCTCTATCCATGCAATTGCTACCATTCGTAAACCTAATTTCATTCAAGTTCGCATCGAAAGCATACCCATAATCAACAGAGGCCTTAGTTAAACGATTGGCAATCAAATCTGAATCTGGATAATACCATCTTCGAACGTAATCCCCATTTTGATCAATTCGAAAAAGCGTACGATATTCTAAGTTTTCTTTATTGTTTCCAATGCCTACACTAATAAATTTAGTTTTTTTATTATCGAAGCTAGTAACACCATCTGATAAAACTAAAACGCAGTAATTTAACGACTTTCCATTAAGACGAATTTTCTGTGGATTGTTAGTCTGAGCTAAAACAACTCTAGAACCCTGTTCAGATTCCAAACTAGCATCCGCCAGCACTGGGGCCGAAAACAAAGCAACGACGCTTAAAATTGTAGACGTTATCGATAATTTAGTCATTGTACTTCCTTAATATAAATTAAATAGATTCTTAATCTTTAGGATTGCCACAATCGTGCCAGAATTGATTTACTGTTTTTAATAAAAAAGATATTTTTTGATAGTTAAACTAAAATTAGGAAGTCAGATATCGGTTTCTTCGAGTGGAGTCACTATGAAATTCATGCTTCTGTTTGCGTATTGTTCATCTCATCTCATTTCGCTCCTTCTCAGAATCAACAACATAAAAAATACCATTCAAAACGTCTCAATTTGAGCTCAATTAGGAAATTTGACTAATCTTAAATGCTTTATCTCCGAACCACTAATTAGGAGACTTATTGAATACAAATACGAATGTCGATTTAGGCAGTCTAATCAAATTTATAGAAAACGAAAACAATGCTGAGTATAGTTTCTATAGTTCTGAAGTGAACTCTCCACTATCGAAGTTATGTGACAATTTTAGTGTGTTAGGTCCAATACTGATAAAAAGCCAACTCACACCAAATAGGGTAATACTTCAAGGCCAGCATTTTTATTCCAAATTTAGGCCTGGCGACCGAGTCGAAATAAGAACGCGAAAATCAAACTCAGATCTCTCTTCAAACGTTTCCTACAATTGGATGGTTGAAGATATTTTTTATCCAGCACCAGGTACAATTGAAATAATGATTTCATCGGAGCATCCGACAGAACTCGATTCAAAAAAAGAATATTTCCTTTTTAATAGTTTAAATATTAATTTTAACAAGCTTATGATAAAGAAATTGGCTGATACAGCTTCAAAACAGCCAGTTTTGGGGTCAGGACTATACCACCTAGATTTAAAAAATCCGACTTTTAAAAAACTGTTCGATGAACTGAATTGGTCTCAGAAGCGCGCAATAGAGTACCTCTACGATCACAATCTAAGTGGGGCTATTCAAGGTCCTCCAGGGACTGGAAAAACTCAGCTATTGAAAGCGGTATTGAGACTGGCTTTAAATGCAAATATGACGGTGGCAATAGCATCATTTACGAACGCTGCTGTCGACAACTTACTTGGACGCTGGGTACATTTTGAAAGTAGCGAAAATTGGCTTCGAATTTCAAAGCCTGAAAAAGTTAAAAAAGATTTGTATCCGAATCAAACAGATTTCAACTCTAGAATTGCCAATACTTTTCCAACTGGTGAAACAGATTTTTCCGTCATAGGCACCACGTTGCACAAGTTAGCATTAAACTCTAGAGCTCCGAGATTTGATCTCCTTTTAATTGATGAAGCCGGTCAAGTTCCTGTTTATTTTTGGCCTTTTATCCAAAGGCTGGCCAATCGAGTTATTATGGTTGGAGATCAATTCCAACTACCACCAATCTCTAAAAACTCAGAATATAATCTACCCTTCGAAAGCACGTTTTCTTTAGTGTACGATAGCAATACGCCCATGCTCGAAACACAGTATCGAATGAGGAAGGAAATTCAGACCTGGTCTTCCGAAAAATTCTATCAAGGAAAGCTTCAAGCCCACCCAAGTGTTGAGCAAAGAGACTTTTTTCAAGATAGCAAAGCGTTCGCCAATGACAGGATAGTTAACTCGAAATCGTTTACTTCAGGCGACTTTGGAAAATCATCAAAATACGAGGCTGAATTTGTCTCATCGAAAATCTATCAAGTAATTAAAAATGGCGTTGATAGCAAACATGTTGGAGTGATTTGTCCGTATAGGGTGCAGGCCGGGGCTGTAATTGCGTCTCTTCAAAACACTCTGGGCGTCGAGTTAGCGTCTAAAATCATGGTGGACACTGTCGAACGGTTTCAAGGACAGGAAAAAGAAGCAATATTTCTATCTCTAGGAGCTTCTGGAAAAGACCTTAGTGAACTTGAATTCCTCTCAGATATAAGACGGCTGAACGTTTCTGTCACCCGCGCACGTTCACGATTCTTCTGCGTTTATGAGAAAGACCTTCTAGAAAACGCAGATAGACGAAACGTCTACGATCTAAAAGAATTCTTATCTTGGATAAATGATGGTTCAACGCCAATCCGAAGAGCAGCTTAAGTATAAAATTTGAATTCCAGAAACTAACTGGCGTACAACCTTTGTGGACCCTTTTTTTTAGTTTTTAAACATTTATGGGATTAGTGGAAATCGCCAAGTTATTGAATCTCCAAGTAAAAACTTGGAGCGGGAGACGGGGCTCAAACCCGCGACCTATGCCTTGGCAAAGTGTTTTCAGTATTTTTGCGTTCTTCGCGATTTCGCATATTTACAAGCAAATTCAACAACATAAAGCCTAAACACACTTACCTAGATTTCCCTCACTTTACCCCCTTTTTTAATGGTGGTGGACCATAGGTGGACCATGACTCGACAATTTTTTGAAGATTGCGAGTCACTGACAATCCCCGAAAACATCCCCTTACAAACGGGGATATTTTTAGAAATCAAATTTAGGACTGACTGTGAAAACAAGGACTTAGAAGAGGGCTTCGTCAGGGTCCGTTGCTGACCACCCACTCCCAACGAGTGATAGTGGGTGGTCAGCAACGGACCCTGACGAAGCAACAACAAATTTTACAAGGAGGACAAATGCAAACAGCATTTTCATATTTAGGAATTAAAGAATTTAAGAAAATAAACAAACCAAAATCAAAACTAAAAACCACTTCGCGTGACTTGGAAATTATATATTTTATTTTAGAAATGAAATTTTCCAATATTCATTTGATACATCAAAAGTTTTTCTCAACTACCCGATTCGGCTTAAAAAGTTGCTCACTCGATTATACAAGACAACGTCTTGGCGAACTCGTTAGATATGGCCTGATCGAAAAAGTTGATACATTTCTTAAAACCGGTTTATATCAAACAACTCAAAAGGGCTATTTTTTACTTTGCAATTCTAACCTACAAAGACCAATCCCTAAACCAAGCTTCGGCGTCGACATCAGAACGTTCGATCACGATTTAAAGGTTTCAAATATTAGAGTTGAGCTTGAACAATACGATAAAGCAATAAATTGGATCAGCGAGAGATCCCTTTGCGAAGATGAAAAGTATCGCCCGTTATTCACAAACGAATTCAGACCCGATGCTATCTATACATGTACTAATGGTTCAAAAGTTGCTTTCGAACTTGAGCTTTCTAGAAAGTCCAAAGATCGATATAAGCAAAAGTTAAATCGCTATATTCAAGTTTTGACTAGTCCAACCGAAGACTGCCGTATTTTTGAAAAAGTACACTACGTATTTAAAGATTTAAAATTGCTTGAGTACGTAAAATCCGAAACTCAGCTTTATCAACCGCTTTTCAATTTCTCACTTGAATCTGAATATTTAACTAAAATGGAGAACCTATAAATGGATTTTTTAAATTCGTTATCAAATAAAAAGGAACAAATTGAATCCAACAAAGTTACTCTTGGTAAGGTCTCCGGTAGCTTATGGAGAAAAGAAGAACTAACTGAGGGCCAGTTAAATCATCATGTTCACGTTGTAGGAGCATCCGGTTTTGGAAAGACTGTATTACTATCACATATAATAAAACAAAGAATAGCACAGGGAAAAGGGTTACTTTTTATTGATTTAAAGTCTGATATGGAAACAATCCTAAAGTTTGCAAAATACGCAGCCGAAGCCGACCGCGCCCAAGATATCCAAATCTTTTCATTAACTGATAGGAAACTTTCAACGTCCTATAATTTACTTTCAGATGGTACGGCCACACAGCTTCGAGACCGGATCGTTCAAAGCCTAAACTGGTCCGAAGAATACTATAAAAATCAAACAAGTAGTTTTCTATTAAAATTGCTTATCTTACTTTGCTGGCTTAGGGACAACAAAAACACAAAGTTTAACATAGGCACCATACTCCACTGCTCATCTTCAGCCCAAAACATAGTTGAGTTCGGTAATCAGGTTCCATTAAGTGAAATTAAAATTAAATCAATAGCGCAAGGATTGTTTGATTTTTTAAAAGAAAAAGAACACTTTAATTCCCTCCAAGGACTACGCACTCAACTTGAAAGCATAGCCCTTTCCGATTTCGGAGATCTAATTTGTACAAATGAAGAAGGAATTAACCTTTTTGATTCTTATAAAAACTCTAAAATCATTTTTCTTTTTTTGGATTCACGCAGATACGGTGAAACCGCCAAGACCATTGGCAAATTCATAATTCAAGATTTAAAATCAGCATCGGCAAAAGTAGA
>ERZ761610.91-NODE-91-length-89191-cov-116.106668_pt1 | contig 89191 bp, 65 predicted proteins | sample MGYA00512164_ERZ761610 | MGnify/ENA primary metagenome ERZ761610 (study PRJEB28899, sample SAMN02850038) | bioreactor sludge metagenome | biome: EBPR Sludge; feature: EBPR Bioreactor; material: flocular biomat | place: Australia: Thorneside Wastwater Treatment...
TCGCGTCTGCCCTTCGCGCTTAGCTGTCGCGTGCCCGCCCGACAGTCGCGCGGCGTAGTCAAAACCGTGGCGGCTTCGGCCCCGCCAACGGCGTGGTTATGGCTTCAAAAGTGAGTGCCGTCCCAAAAGCTGAACTTACCGCAATAAAGTCAAAGACTTCCGACCAAGTTGCCGCAGAACGGCGAAGCCCGGTTTTGACGAAGCTGAGGCTTTGTGCGGTGCCCCGCCGTTGGCGGGGGACCTTAGGGCGGGGGGCTTTTTGGGTACTTTTTTGCCGGAAAAAAGTACCAGAAAAAAATTTACATAATCCATTTAATCAACTGTAAATCTTTATTTTATGCAATCGTATCATCGTTCTTTTTCTAGATAAAAAGAACCAAAAATCACGCCGCGCCGTGGCGCGGTTCTTTCCGGTTTTTCTGTCGCCCATCTCCTAAAATCTGTAATGCCGGTCCCGCGTTGCTCTTGGCCTGATCGGCTGCTTGAGAACGAGCTTAGAGGGCAACATTAGGGAAAAAAGATGTGTACAAACAGTAGCTGCCTGCCGGCAGGGAACGACAAACGTAGAGGGCAAACGTAGTGTGACCGGCGTGAGGCGCTGACCTCCGGTCATTTCCCCTTCCTTACCTCGTTCAAAAACGCTTTTCCTGCACTTTGAATAAGCCCTTGCACGGAGTTGAGGATGATATTTGCACCATTTTCAGTGAGGGCATTGGCCTGTTCTGCCGTACCTGCCACGGTTCCCACCCACTTGCCGGCGGCGCGCACCTTGGCCATGATCCCGTTGATGGTATGCTTCACTTCGTCATTGGCAGGACCATCGTAGTATCCCATGGACATGGCCAGATCGCGCGGGCCGATGATGAACCCGTCCACGCCCTCCACCTGAAGGATTTCGTCCAAGTTCTCTATACATTTCAGGGTTTCGATCTGCGGCAGGATGACGATCTGGTCATTCGCCCATTGCACATACTGGCCTTGAGGGAGCCGCCCCATGAGGTAATCGGCAGCACGCACAGGACCCAGGCCGCGCTGGCCTAATGGCGGATACTTCACAGCAGCTACCAAGCGCCTCACATCCTCGGCCGTGCGGATACCGGGCATCATTACCCCGCTGATGCCCGCATCGAGGAATTGCAGGATGAGTTTCTCGTCCACGCTGCGGATGCGCGCCCATACAGGGATGCCGGCCGTTTCGCAGGCGCGAATGATATGGGTGGCCTCGGTAAGCGTGATGGCCCCGTGTTCGGCATCCATCATATACAGATCGAAGCCGGTATAGCCGATGTACTCACAGACGACCGGATCGGTAGTGGGCGATAGAATGCCATACACTACGGCGCCTTGTTGAAGTTTTTCTTTTGCTGTGTTGTTTTGCACGATGATGTAGGTTTAAGATTCATTCGTTCGTTGGTATAAGCGTTGGGCAGGGTGCATTACCTCAACCCACACCGATGCGCTGCCGGTTGGGCAAATATCAACAATTTCCCTACAAGTAACGAGAAGCAGACTGGAATTTATCACTCGCGCCGAGATTCCATCTTCATGTTTACCCCGCAGAGAGGGATGCGGACTATCATGGGTTCCACCTAAGTTTACCACGCATGGCGTGGCTTGTAAAACGCTCATTTTTAGGGACCTCTTCCGTCTCAAACATGAAAACATGAACCTGTTTTCACCACTGCGCACATCCCGTTTTTAGTCCGCCCCTGTTTAGAAGTGATCTAAATAATTTTCGTTTTTGTATAAATTTTGTTAAAGCATTTAACAGATTATATATTTGCGCCACTTTTCAGGCTGGAGCGGATTTCAGCCAAAAACGAAAGACTTACAAACAACCGAAACGATGATATCCAGATTTGCATTCAGCCGTCTGACTTTGGTTCTCGTCTTTGCGCTATCTTCTTTTATCGCTTCTGCACAAGAAGCTGATATTGAGGCAGGTAAAACGATGTTCAGGAACTTGTGTGCCGCTTGCCACAACAAAGACATGAAAAGCGATCTCACTGGTCCGGCCCTCGGCGGCTTAGAAGACCGCTGGGCAGCCTTCCCGAAAGAAGACCTCTACAGTTGGATTCGCAACTCGCAGGCTTTGGTCAAAGCAGGCCATCCCCGCGCCGTAGAAGTGTATAACCAGTGGAAGCAGGTGCCGATGACGCCCTTCACCAGCCTCACCGACCCGGAAATTACGAATATCATTGCGTACATCAACTGTACGTTTACCAATTCCTGCCCGGGCGCGGTAGATATGAATAAGACGGTGGTAGAAGTTGCTCCCAAGAAGAAGGACTACACCTTCCAGTTGCTCATCACGGCGCTGATACTGGGCATTCTGGCCATCGTGTTTGCCGGCATCATTGCCAACCTCAACTACATGTCGAAGTTGCAGGAAGGCCAGGAAGCCCGCCGGAAGTCCTTGGTAGAAATCCTGACGAGCCGCGGCGTAGTAGGATTTGTGATCTTTGCACTCATCGTACTCGGCGGATATACAACGGTGAACAACGCCGTGGCGCTGGGCCGTCAGCAAGGCTACGCGCCGGAGCAGCCCATTAAGTTCTCGCACGCTACGCACGCTGGTTTGCACAAAATTGACTGCCAGTATTGCCACGACGGCGCTCGCCGCTCGAAGCACTCCGTTATTCCGGCTGCCAATACTTGTATGAACTGCCATGCCGCTGTGGATGTGGGGTCTCAGTACGGCACGGCCGAGATCACCAAAATATACGCTTCCATCGGCTGGAATCCCAGCGAAAAGCAGTACATGGAGAATTACGACAAAATGAGCGAGGCCGATATCGAAAAAGTCTATCGCAAGTGGATTGCCGATGTTTATACCCGCGACATGAAAGACAAGGACCCCAAAATGGACCGCCTGGAAAAAACGGTGAACGAGCAGTGGAGAGCCATCAAGGCATCGCTTACCAACGAAAACAAGAGCAAAATTCAAGGCCCCATCGAATGGGTGCGCATCCACAGCCTGCCCGACCACGCTTACTTCAACCATGCACAGCACGTTTCCGTAGGCAAAGTAGCCTGCCAAACCTGCCACGGCCCGGTAGAAGCGATGGAAGTGGTGCAGCAGCATTCTCCGCTTTCGATGGGCTGGTGCGTAAACTGCCACCGCCAGACGGAAGTGAAATTTGCCGACAATGAGTATTACAAATCTTACCAACGCTACCACGAGGAGATCAAGAAAGGCGAACGCAAGGCGGTGACGGTGGAAGAAATCGGCGGTTTGGAGTGCCAAAAGTGCCACTATTGATCCTGAAATCCTTTTTCTCAAGTATCTAAGAATCTCATCATACAATGAAGAAAAAACAGCAAGAGGTCTGGATAGGAGTTGAACAACTCACCAATGACGCTGCTTATCAGGAACTCGTAGAGAAGGAGTTCAACGATATGCCCATCGTAGAGCAGTTGGCTCAGGAAAATGCTCCGGCACTGCAAACCAATCGCCGCGATTTTCTCAAGTATCTCGGTTTTGGTTTGGGCGCCGCTACGGTAGCTGCCGGCTGCGATATTCCGGTACGCCGCGCCATTCCGTATGTCGTCAAACCGGACGAAATTGTGCCGGGCATCGCCGTTTATTACGCATCTTCTTATGTGTATGGCGGCGACTACTGTTCCATCTTAGTAAAAAGCCGCGAAGGGCGTCCTATCAAAATTGAAGGCAACACCCTTTCCAAAGTAACCAAAGGCGCCACCAGCGCCCGCGCTCAGGCCGCTGTGCTCAGTCTGTACGACACCAGCCGCATCAACGGGCCGCACCGCATCCAGAACGGCAAAATGCAGAAGCCGCTCAAAAAATCGGATGCCGGTCTTTCCTGGGCGGATATGGACAAGGAGGTCATGGGCAAACTCAAGCCCGAATCCCGCGTCCGCATCGTAGCGCATACCATCCTCAGCCCGACTACAAAAAAGGCCATTGCCGACTTCACGGCCAAATTTCCGAACACCGAGGTAGTCATGTACGATCCGGTGTCTTCTTCGGCCATGTTGCAGGCCAACGAAAAGAGCTTCGGCCAGGCGGTCATTCCGTCTTATCACTTCGATAAGGCACAGGTGATTGTCTCTTTTGACGCCGACTTCCTGGGTACCTGGATTTCTCCGATAGAATTTGCAGGCCAATACGCCCAGAATCGCAAGGTGGACCCGAAAAATCCGAAGCTTTCCCGCCACATTCAGGTGGAAAACCACATGACGCTCACGGGTTCCAATGCAGACAACCGCATCATGGTGAAACCCTCCGAGCAGGGCGCGGCCATCGTAGCATTGTACAATGAACTCGCCACGCTCAGCGGCAAGGCGCGCGTCAGCGGTCCGGCTCTTGATCCGGCCAAAGTTTCCAAAATCAAAGAAGCCGCGAAAGAACTCGCTGCCGCCCGCGGTGCGAGTTTGGTAGTGAGCGGCTCCAACAATACCGGCGAACAGGTGCTCGTCAACGCCATCAACGATATGTTGGGCAACTACGGCGCTACCATCAGCTTTGAAGCCGCTTCTCTTCAGCGCCAGGGCAACGACGCCAAAATGCAGGCACTGATTAAGGAGATGGGCGCCGGAGCAGTAGATGCCCTCTTTGTTATGGACGGCGCCAATCCCGCTTATGACCTGCCCAACTCCGACAAGTTTGTGGAAGGTATGGGCAAAGTGAAAGTCAAAGTTTCGCTTTCAGGCGTACCCAATGAAACGCTGTTGGCTTGCGACTATGCGGCTCCCGCCAACCACTTCCTCGAAAGCTGGGGCGATGCAGAACCCAAGCGCGGCCATTACAGCCTGATTCAGCCGGTCATCGCGCCGCTGTTCAACACCCGTCAGGCGGAAATCAGCCTGCTGACCTGGGCCGCTTCCGAAAACCTGAACGCCGCCGCCGAACAACCCGCCTTTGAATACCTCAAGGAGCACTGGCAGCAGGCCATGTTCCCGAAACAAAACAACTTCTCTACCTTCCAGGCATTCTGGGACAGCACCCTGCACGACGGCATCTTCGAAGTAGCCGGCGCCGGCGCTGAAACCAAGCCTTTCTCTGCCGATGTGAACGAGGCTGCCGCCAAAGTGCGCAAGCCGGGTTCATCGGAATTGGAGATATCCTTCTTTGAAACCGTCAACATGGGTGGCGGACAGTTTGCCAGCAATCCCTGGCTACTGGAAATGCCCGATCCCATCACGCGTACCGCATGGGGCAACTATCTGGCCATTCCGGTAAGCTGGGACGGCAGTGATTTCAAGTCGTTCAAAAACCTGAACAACCGCGAGATTTACGGTCAGGCCGACATTGTGGAAGTGGATGTGAAAGGCAAAAAGCAGCCCATCACCGCCGTTCGCCAGTTTGGTCAGATGCAAAATACCTTGGGCTTGGCCATCGGCTACGGCCGCGAAGTGACCGGCGAGGTAGGCCGTGCATTGGGCAACAAAGTGGGGATCAACGTTTACCCCTGGCTCAGCATTGATGCCGACGGCAATACGCAATACTATGCTGTGAATCCAACGGTGTCTGATAAGATCGGTACCGAAAACGACTTTGCCTGCGTGCAGTACCACCACACGATGGGGGTAACTGAGAAAAAAGGCAAGTTGACCTATAAAGACAAGCGCACCGGCGAGCAGAAGGATGTGAATTTGGATGAGAAGGTATCTTCCCGCCTGAAGGACCCCTTCAACGAGCACGGTTTCCAGGGCGGCATCACCGAGCGTACCATTATTTATAAAGGCAATCTGAAAGAGCTTCCCGAACTGACGGAGAAAATCCACCACAAGCGGGAGGAAGCCCAGCACCTCAACGAGCAGACCATCTATCCTACACAGAAATATGTGAAGGACATCTACTCGCAGGGGCACTGGTGGGCCATGCACGTTGACCTGAATGCCTGCATTGGTTGCGGTGCTTGTCAGGTAGCCTGCGTAGCTGAGAACAACGTGCCGGTGGTAGGCAAAACAGAAGTAGCCCGTCACCACGAAATGACCTGGCTCCGCATAGACCGCTACTACTATGGCGATTATGAAAATCCCAATGTGGTTTATCAGCCGATGATGTGCCAGCATTGCGACAACGCGCCTTGCGAAAACGTGTGTCCGGTGGCCGCTACCAACCACAGCAGCGAAGGTCTGAACCAGATGACCTACAACCGCTGTATCGGTACGCGCTACTGCGCCAACAACTGCCCGTACAAAGTGCGCCGTTTCAACTGGTTAGATTACACTACGGCAGATATTTTTGTGGCCAACGAATATCGCGTCAATGGGGAAGAAATTCCATTCTATGCGGACAACCTCGTGCGCATGGTGCTCAATCCGGATGTGACGGTTCGCTCTCGTGGCGTGATCGAAAAGTGCAGCTTCTGTGTGCAGCGCATCCAGGAGGGTAAGCTCACCGCCAAGAAAGAAGGCCGCGCCCTCCGAGACCACGATGTGAAAACGGCTTGCCAGACCGCCTGCCCGACGGGCGCCATTACCTTCGGCGACCGCAACAACAAAGAGAGTCTGGTAGCGCAAAAGATGGACAGCCCGTTGAATTACATCGCGCTTGAAGAAATCAACGTGTTGTCTTCCGTCAACTATGCGGCGCGCATCAACAACCGCAATGAAAATTTGGACGCCTAATTGATCAATCCGGTACGCCCGGCGTACTTCTTTAAAATAGAGAACAAAATGAGCGTTGTAGTATCTCCAATTCGGGAACCTCTGATAGAAGGCGGTAAAACCTACCATCAGATCACCGAAGATATTTGCTCTCCCACCGAGAAAGCACCTAATCTGGCCTGGATGATTGCCTTCGGCCTGAGTTCAGCTTTTCTGGGGCTGTACATTTTTACCGTAGCCTGGACGATCTGGTTCGGTATCGGCACCTGGAACCTCAACCGCACCATCGGCTGGGGCTGGGACATCACCAACTTCGTGTGGTGGGTTGGTATCGGTCACGCCGGTACGCTTATCTCGGCCATCTTGTTGCTGTTCCGGCAGCGTTGGCGCACAGGGGTGAACCGGGCTGCTGAAGCCATGACCATCTTTGCGGTGATGTGTGCGGGTCAGTTTCCGCTCATTCACATGGGCCGTCTTTGGCTGGGCATCTTCATCTTTCCGTATCCCAACACGCGCGGCCCTTTGTGGGTAAACTTCAACTCTCCGCTGTTGTGGGACGTGTTCGCCATCTCCACCTATCTTACGGTATCCTTGCTGTTCTGGTATTCGGGCTTAGTACCTGACTTCGCTACTTTGCGCGACCGTTCGCAGGGCTTGCGCCGTAAGATTTACAATGCAGTCTCTTTCGGCTGGACCGGTTCTGCCAAGCACTGGCAGCGTTTTGAAAGCCTCGCGTTGATTCTCGCCGGTTTGTCCACGCCGCTCGTATTGTCGGTACACACCATCGTATCCTTCGACTTTGCCACCTCGGTGATTCCCGGTTGGCACACCACCATCTTCCCTCCGTATTTCGTAGCGGGCGCCATCTTCTCCGGCTTTGCGATGGTACAAACGCTGATGCTCATTGCGCGCAAGGTGCTGAAATTGGAAGAGTACATCACTTTGCAGCATATAGACAGTATGAACAAGGTGATCTTGGTGACGGGTACCATTGTGGGCGTAGCTTACCTGACGGAGCTTTTTATCTCCTGGTACTCCGGCTATATTTACGAGCAATACGCTTTTTACAATCGCGTACTCGGCCCTTACTGGTGGTCGTATGTAGGCATGATGGCGTGTAACGTGTTGTCTCCTCAGGTGTTCTGGAGCCGCAAAATCCGCCGCAGTATCTGGTGGACGTTCGTGATGTCTATATTCGTCAATATCGGTATGTGGTTTGAGCGCTTTGTGATTATCGCCACCACGCTGGCCCGCGATTACATCCCCTCTTCCTGGAGCTACTATGTGCCTACTTGGGTAGAAATCGGTATTTTCCTCGGCACTTTGGGCTTGTTCTTCACCCTGTTCCTCACGTTCACCCGCGTAGCGCCGGTGGTAGCAGTAGCAGAAGTAAAAGCCATTCTCAAAGCCGGTGGCGACCAATATGTGGGGCCGAATGCCAAGCCGCACCACCACCACGGCCACGATGAAGTAAGCACCGAAGCACATCACTAATATCAACTTTGAACAAGCTACAACCGAGCATACAATGAAACATCAAAAAGAGGTAATTTACGGTTTGTACGATGATGAGGAAATCCTCCTCCGCGCCGTGAAAAAAGCACAGGCCGACCACATCGAAATCATGGATGTGTTCACCCCGTTTCCGGTACACGGCTTAGACAAAGCTATGGGATTGGAGGAGAGCCGTTTGCACATCGCTGGTTTTGCTTATGGCCTGACGGGCACGCTCACGGCGTTCTTGTTTATGACCTGGGTGTTCACCCGCGACTGGCCCATCATTTTCGGCGGTAAACCGTATTGGTCGGTGCCTTCCTTTATTCCCATCACTTTTGAGGTGACGGTATTGTTCGCCGCTATCGGCATGGTGGTCTCTTTCTTCACCGTGTGCGGTATGGCGCCCGGCCGGGTCAATCCCACTTTGGACGACCGCATTACCGACGATAAGTTTTGCATTGCTTTCAATGCGGCAGGAGCGGAAGAGGAAGAGCGCGACCGCCTGCGCAGTTTCCTGAGTGGAACCGGAGCTTCTGAAGTAAACATGAAGACGATTTAATTCGCCATAAAAAGAGAGCTTAGATGAAAACCATTAAGCAAATAGTTTTTGTGCTGGTCATTGCCGCTGTGATGCAGGCCTGCCAACCTGCCGGCGGCGAGTTTCCCGGCAGCGAATACATGCCCGACATGGCGCACCCGATATCTTATGAGGCCAATGCTTACGATGCCTATAAGTATCATACATGGGACGAGCAAAGTGTGATGACCCGCAAGGAACTCACAGGCAGGATGCACCCTGTGAAAGGAACGATTCCGCGCGGTTATGCCGGCGTCTATTTCGCTTCCGGCGATGAAGCTCAACAAGCGGTGATGGACAACATGCACGGCGTAGGGAGCAACAACGCCCAAGCTATTCCGGTAAACGGCAAAGTGCCCTACTACTACGGCAATACGCCGGAGGAACGCCTGCGCGCTACGGCAGAGATCATTGCCAATCCTTTCCCGATCACGAAATCGGGTTTGGAGAGCGGCAAAGAGTTGTACAATATATACTGTGGTCTTTGCCACGGAGAGAAGGGCGACGGCTTGGGCTATCTGGTGCGCGATGCCGACCCTGCCAAAGGTGATCCGGGAGGAAAGTATCCGGCTGCTCCTGCCAACTTGGTGAACGAAGACTTTTCGGTGGCATCCAACGGCCGTTTTTACCACGCCATTATGTACGGTTTGAATGTGATGGGATCGTATGCCGATAAACTCTCTTATGAAGAGCGCTGGCAGGTGGTTCACTACATTCGCTCTTTGCAGGCTGTGAAAAACGGCGCCAAGTATGATGAAAGCGCCAACACGCTGAATCCGGCTTTCGGTACTCCGATGAAATTGGTTGCCAAAAAAGTTACGGCTGCTGCTGCGCCGGCTCCTGTAACAGATAGCGCTGCACCGGCAGGTCCGGCGAGCCATTGATGTAAATTTTATTCAAAAGACACTTTAATACGATTCGAACAATGGATCAATTCGTATTCGACGCAAAAAAACGATGGGTATTGGGCGGTGGTATGATACTGGGCCTGCTGTGCCTCATCATCACCTTCTTTGTGGATGACCAGTTTCACACCCGTTTCTGGACCAACTACCTGCACAATTCGGTATTCTTCACGGGGATCGCATTCATATCCTTGTTTATCATTGCTGCTTTTACTACGGCTTTGGCCGGGTGGAGTACACTGATCAAGCGGATTTGGGAAGCCTACTCGCTGTTTATGATTCCCGGCCTCATCCTTATGCTGGTCATTGTGGCCGGCGTGTGGGGGCACTGGCATCATTTGTATCATTGGGCCGACACGGCAGCCGTGAAGGAAGATCAGGTTTTGTTTGGAAAATCGGGCTTCCTCAATAAGTATTGGTACACCTTCGGCACGCTCATCATTGTGGGCGCCTGGATTTACTTTGCGATGCAAATTCGCAAGACCTCTGTGGCCGAAGACAGCAATGGCCCCGGCGAAGATTTCAGCTATCACCGCCGGATTCGCACCCTTTCGGTCATTTTCCTTCCGATAGCGGGCTTTTCCAGCGCGGCCATGATCTGGCAGTGGGTGATGTCCTTGGATGCACACTGGTACAGCACGTTGTTTGCATGGTACTCTGCGGCCAGTTGGTTTTTGGCAGCTATGGCCCTGACGATTCTCACGGTCATTTATCTAAAAAGCCAGGGCTACCTGCCCAAAGTCACTGCCGATCACCTGCACGATTTGGGCAAGTACCTCTTTGGTATCAGCGTATTCTGGACCTACCTGTGGTTCTCTCAGTATATGTTGATCTGGTATGCCAACGTGGGTGAAGAAACGATTTATTTCCGCGAGCGTTTGGACAACTACAAGCCGTTGTTCTTCCTCAACCTGATCATCAATTTTGTGCTGCCCTTCTTTGTGCTTTTGCGCAACGATACCAAGCGCAAAATCGGTACGATGGTCTTTGTTTCTGTGGCGGTATTCCTTGGTCACTGGCTCGACTTCTTCCTGATGATTAAACCGGGCGCCCGCATCACGGCAATGGAAGCTGCTGCACACCACGCCGGCGAGGCCGCACATCATGTTGAGCATGCCACGCCTTTTGCCATCGGGTTTTCATTCCCCGGCATCTTGGAATTGGGTACCATGATCGGCTTTTTGTGCTTGTTCCTGTACATCGTTTTCACGCGATTGACACAGGCTTCGCTCACGCCGAAAAATGATCCTTATCTGGAAGAAAGTCTGCATCACGAAGTGGTGTAAAGTATAAACAATTTGCCTGTTGCGGTATTTAAGCCACAGGAAGATTTCAATTAGTTTTACAACATTCAATTTTCAAAATAATGACGGTCTTACTCGGTCTTCTCATCGTAGTTCTCCTTGCCGTAGTAGTGGTACAGATCGGTAAAGTTTCCGAATTGGCTACCAAAATCCGGGGCGAAGAAGAAATGCAGGATATTGTGAATAAGCGTCAGGGCTTCTGGTCGCTCATTTTCATGGTTGTGTTTCTGTTGGCGGTTACGGTTTCCGGCATCTATTACAAAGATTGGTATCTGGGCTTTGGGCCGCATGCGGCAGCATCTGAGCATGGCGGTTCAATAGACAGCCTGTTTAAATGGACGCTATTTGCTACAGGCTTCGTGTTCATCATCACTCAGATTTTGCTGTTCGTGTTCGCTTATCGCTTCAGCGGCAGCCGCCATCGGAAAGCAGCCTTTGTTTCTCACGACAATAAGCTGGAGATGGTATGGACGGCGATCCCGGCTATTGTAATGGCCTTCTTGGTGATTGGCGGCTTGGATACTTGGAATGAAGTGATGGCCGACATCAAGCCAGGCGACGACTACATGGAAATTGAGGCGGTGGCTGAGCAGTTTGGCTGGACCATCCGCTATCCGGGGCAAGACAACGCACTGGGCGAGCGCAATTACAAATTGATTTCCGGCGACAACCCGGTGGGCCAAAATTGGAAAGACCAGAAAAATATTGACGACTTCCACGCCAGCGAAATCGTACTGCCGGTAGGCAAAAGAATCCGGGTGCGCGTTACTTCTAAGGACGTATTGCACAATTTCTACCTGCCTCACTTCCGTGTAAAAATGGATGCTGTGCCGGGTATGCCTACTTATTTTGTATTCACGCCCAAGAAAACGACGGAAGAATACAGAAACGAACTCAGCAAATACGCTATTTATCAGGCTCCTGCCGATCCCGCCGATCCAAATGGCGAGCAGCTCTGGCAGCGCTTTGAATACGAATTGGCTTGCGCCGAACTTTGCGGCAAGGGACACTTCAGTATGAAGAAAATTGTGAAAATCGTTCCGGAAGAGGAATACAAAGCTTGGGCAGAAAAGCAGCAATCGTTCTACTTCAGTCAGGTTCGGGGAACTTCCAATGACCCGAACTCCGATATGTGGTTCCCGCAGGAAATCACAGAGCGCAAGGCTACTTTCGAGGCCAATCTGGATTCGGCCCGCATTGCCTCGAGCGCAGACAAAAAGATATTGCGCTTTGAATATGTGAACTTCGAGACCGGTTCGGCCAAATTGACGCCGGCTTCCCAATATGAATTGGGCTTCTTGGTGGATGCCATGCAGAAGTACCCCAATATGAGCATCGAAGTGGCAGGTCACACAGACAACGTGGGTGATCCGGCTGGTAACCAGACCTTGTCTGAAGGCCGTGCTAAATCCGTTTTTGACTTTTTGGTAGAAAAAGGAATTCCTGCTTCCAGAATGCGTGCTGCCGGTTATGGCGATACTCGCCCGGTAGGCGACAACGACACAGAAGACGGTCGCGCTAAAAACCGCCGCACGGAATTCCGAATCATTACGCAATAATTTAACATCCAGACCAATACATAAATCTTTAGCAAATGGCTACAAGTACCGTATCAAACTCAAGCATGCACGAAGAAGATGTGCTGATTCAGGAATTGGGCTACGATGACCACTTCCATGATCACCATCACGGAGATAAGTTCAAGTCGAATTTCATTACGACTTACATCTTCAGCATGGATCACAAGATGATTGCCAAGCAGTTCCTGATCACAGGTATGTTTTGGGCGGTTGTCGGCAGCTTGATGTCTTTGGTGTTTCGTCTCCAGTTGGGTTTCCCTGAAGAGAGCCTGCTGTGGTTGAAGCCTTTACTAGGCAAATGGATTGTGGTAAACAATGGCGTCGGCTCATTGGCTCCTGAGTTTTACTATGCGCTGGTTACCATGCACGGCACCATATTGGTGTTCTTTGTATTGACGGCAGGTTTGAGCGGAACTTTCAGTAACTTGCTGATTCCGTTGCAGATAGGTGCACGCGATATGGCTTCGCCGTTTCTCAATATGTTGTCGTATTGGTTCTTTTTTACGGCAGGTGTAGTGATGTTTTTGTCGCTGTTTCTCAGCACCGGTCCTTTCTCCGGCGGCTGGACGGCCTATCCGCCCTTGAGTATTCTGCCGCAGGCATCTACCGGTTCCGGCGCGGGTATGACTTTGTGGGCATTGAGCTTGGTACTTTTTGTGGTGTCGGTGTTGTTGGGCGGGGTGAATTATATCACCACTGTACTCAATATGCGTACTAAGGGAATGAGCTTGTGGCGTATGCCGCTCACTATTTGGGCGTTTTTCATCACCGCCATTATTGGCTTGCTTTCTTTCCCGGTATTGGTTTCTGCTTTCTTGTTGGTCATTTTTGACCGCACTTTCGGTACGAGCTTCTTCCTGAGTGAAATCTACATTGGCGGTCAGGCATTGGAACATGTGGGTGGCAGCCCGATCTTGTTCCAGCACTTGTTCTGGTTCCTGGGGCACCCGGAGGTATATATCATCATTTTGCCTGCGATGGGCTTGGTATCGGAAGTACTTTCGGTGCATTCGCGCAAGCCGATATTTGGTTACAAAGCGATGGTGTTTTCTATTATCGCCATTGCCTTCCTTTCGTTCATTGTATGGGCGCACCACATGTTTATGTCAGGCGTTAACCCATTCATTTCCAACTTCTTCGTGGTGTTTACGCTCATCATTGCCGTACCTTCGGCAGTGAAGGTGTTCAACTGGATTTCCACTTTGTACAAAGGCAATGTCCGCTTCAATGCGGCCAGTTTGTTTGCCATCGGCTTTGTTTCGATGTTCATATCCGGCGGTTTGACGGGTATCTTTCTCGGCAACTCCGCTATTGACATCCAGTTGCACGACACATACTTTGTAGTTGCCCACTTCCATATTGTGATGGGGGTAGCCGCATTCTTCGGCATGTTCGCAGGTATTTATCATTGGTTCCCCAAAATGTACTCCCGTTTTATGAATGAAACGATGGGGCGCATCCACTTCTGGGGCACGATGGTAGGCGCGTATGCTATTTTCTGGCCCATGCACTACACAGGTATGGCCGGCGTACCGCGTCGCTACTATGCGTTCGATACCTTTGAAACATTCCGCCACTTCACTGAGCTCAACCAGTTCATTACCATTGCGGCTATTATTACCTTCTTGTTTCAGGTAGTTTTTATCATCAACTTCTTCTACAGCATTTGGAAAGGCAAAAAAATGACAACGAAGAACCCTTGGGGGGCTTCTACGCTGGAGTGGACCACGCCGATCCATCCGGGGCATGGCAACTGGGAAGGCAACATCCCTGCTGTACAGCGCTGGCCGTATGATTATGGTAAGAATGGCCGTGAGTTCATTCCGCAAATTGAGCCGCTGGCAGAAGGTGAAAAAGACGGTGGGCATTAATTTAAAGCAGGGTAGGGAGTTCGTCTTTGCCCGGTAATGAATAATAAAAGTGACAGTAAAAGCGGCAAGTTACAGTGTGGCGGGGTTGGTAATCCAAAAAGCACAGGATTACAAGCTCCTGGTAAAGTTCAGGCTGTCGTTCACGGTGGTTTTCTCCTCGGTGATGGCTTTCCTGATAGGTAGTACAGGGCCGATAGACTGGCTGTCGGTAGGGATTTTGGCGCTGGGCGGTTTTTTCGTTACTGCCGCTGCCAATGCCTTGAATCAGGTATTGGAAAAAGATTATGACCGGCTGATGAAACGCACAGCCGACCGTCCGCTGGCAGCCGGGCGCATGAAAATATCGGAAGCTGTACTGGCAGCAGGTTTTATGTGCTTGTTCGGTATTACCCTGCTGGCTTTGTTCAATCCCTGGACGGCGTTTCTGGGCATGGCTGCCATGGTGAGTTACGCGTTTGTTTACACGCCGCTCAAGCGCTTGTCGCCGACAGCCGTTACAGTAGGCGCCATTCCTGGAGCATTGCCCACGATGATAGGTTGTGTGGCGGCACAAGGAGAGATCACGCCATTGGCCTGGACGCTTTTTGCCATACAATTTTTGTGGCAGTTCCCTCACTTCTGGTCTATTGGCTGGCTGGGCTTTGAGGACTACAGGAAAGCAGGATTCCGCTTCATGCCGGGCCATAATGAGCCTGACCGAAGCGCATCCCGACAAGCATTCGTGTATGCCGTACTGCTGATTCCGGCAGGCTTGATACCATATTGGTTGGGCGCTACAGGAATGATTTCGGCAGTGGTGATGGTATTGTTGGGCACAGGATATGCAGCTTTGAGTTGGCGGTTTATGCGCCTGCACGACCGCAAGTCGGCGCTGAGTGTGATGTTTTATTCTTTTGTGTACATTCCGTTGACGCTCATTGCGTTATTCGCCGATAAAATTTAATTTTTTTATGAACGCAGGAACCGCACCTATGGAATACGGCAGCAAAAACAAGATTCATCCCAAGAAATTTGCACTTTGGGTAGCTTGTGCCGGTATTACCATGATGTTTGCCTCTTTGACGAGTTCCTATTTAGTTCGTCGGGCAGCGGGCAACTGGCTGGAGTTTCCGCTTCCGGTGGTGTTTTGGTACAGCACGGTTGTCATTGTGGCCAGTAGTGTGGCTTTGCATTTTGCTTACACTTCTTTCAAAAACGGCCGCGAACAGGCTTATCGCTGGTTGTTGAGTGCGGCTTTTGTGTTGGGGTTCGCTTTTTTGGCGCTCCAATATCAGGGTTGGGTAGCCCTGAAAGAAATGGGGGTAGCCATTAATACCAATCCTTCGGGATCATTTGTATATGTTATTTCCGGCATTCATGCCGCTCATATATTGGGAGGAATCGGCGCTCTGTTGGTGGCATTGCTGCATGCCTGGAGCCTGCCTTACAAAGTGACGCAACAACGCAAACTGCGTTTTGAAATGACGCTCACCTATTGGCATTTTGTTGATTTCCTCTGGGTATATTTGTTTTTCTTTTTTATTTCACAATCGTAAACACGCAAAAATCGGATAACCGATGGCTTCAAAAACGGATCATCTCGAACGGGAACACGAAGTTCACGACGGCAAGGAAGACTGGTCGGGTGGCAAGGAACCTATGAATGTCAGCTATGGCAAGCTGATGATGTGGTACTTCCTGTTGTCGGATGCTTTTACTTTCGCCGGCCTGCTCATAGCGTATGGCGCTCTGCGATTCAGCAGCCCAAGCTGGCCCAGCCCCGACTTCGTATTCTCTACCTATCCTTTTGGAAAGGAAGGCTCGCATTTGCCGCTTATTTTCGTTACCATTATGTCATTTGTGCTCATCATCAGCTCTGTTACGATGGTGCGCGCCGTGCAGGAGGGTAAACGCGAAAACAAAAACGGCGTTGTTTTCTGGCTCTTGATGACGGTATTGGGAGGGGCTTCCTTCTTGGGTTGTCAGGCGTGGGAATGGACCAACCTCATTGTGAAGGAAAACATGTCGGTAACGACGAATCCCTTCAGTGTACACAATGCGGGTGGAGTGTATTTGAACGCGGACGGTTCGGAAGCTAAAAAGGAAGATGGCTCGCCTGATAAATTTGAATCCGGAGATGGCTACCTCATTCACCGGGCTACGATATTGAAAGACGGCGACCCGCGCGGGCAGGCATCTCACGAAGCTGGAGGCCATGGCGATGAGGCAGGCGGCCACCATCACGAGGTATTCGTTTATGAAAGCCAGTTGCCTTTAGATGAGGCAGGCCAATACATTGATGAGCGCGGCTATATTCACAAAAAATTCAAAGTGACGGAAGGCGACAACGCCGGCAAAGTGATGACGGAAGAATTTGGCCCGAAGGCATTTGGCGCTTTGTTCTTCTTTATCACCGGATTCCACGGATTCCACGTTTTTTCCGGCGTTGCATTTTTGCTCATCATTGCGATCAATGCAGCCTCCGGTTTGTATGTAGCCCGTAAAAACGGCTATGAAATGGTAGAAAAAATCGGCTTGTACTGGCACTTTGTGGACTTGGTGTGGGTATTTGTATTCTTGGTTTTCTACCTGCTTTAATTCATTTTTGAACACTCTGAAAAATACATCATACGATGCATCTCAGCTACGAAGAATCCAAAAAGCACGTTGTCAAAGGTTTGATCCTATTGGCCGTCATCACTTTGATTGAAGTGTTTCTTTCATTGATCGGCAAGGGCGATTTGTTGTCTGGTTTATCGGCGGCAGCGCCTAAGGTAACCTTGCTTGTCACCGGCTTGCTCATCATTGTACTCTCTATTTATAAGGCGTACTACATCATCGGTGACTTCATGCACATGAAGTACGAGGTGCGCGGTCTGGCCATGTCGGTATTGCTGCCGACGCTGCTGTTGGTGTGGGCCATTATTGCATTCTTGCAGGAAGGCGGCTCTTGGGGTGCGCGCCGTGAATGGGTGCGCGAAAAAGACAAAGCGCCGGCAGAGCAAACCGCCAAGCCTAAGCAGCAGGGTATGTTGCCTGGCAGCGAGGACGGCTGGTATCGGATGTTTTGATTTCCGGGAGCGGTTTTTCATACTCAGGCAGAGGCTTTGCGGCAATGAACGCAAGGCCTCTGCCGTTTTAGCAGCCTAATAATGCCTATGGTTTCGGCTTCCGCCATGAAATGGATAACCTACTCGGTGGTGATTCTGACCTTCCTGTGGATACTCGGCAATATCTTTACCGGGCCATTGCAGCATTGGTTTATTTTCAGGCCCAAAAAACTACCCCAAAATCACAAGTATCAATTTGAGGCGCCCTTCGAGGAAATGTTCATCGAAACGCCGCGCGGCGGCAGGCTCAATGCCTTGTGGTTCAAAGCTGCGGGCAACGAGCCAGCCAAAGGTCTGGTACTCTATTATCATGGCAATGCGGGGAGCTTGGAGCGTTGGGGGCATTTGCACCATTTTTTTGCCCGTCACGGGTATGACTTTTTGGTGTACGATTATCGAGGCTACGGCAAAAGCACCGGCCGCCGCAATCAAAAAATGATGTATGCCGATGCCTTGGAAGTGTATCGCTTTGCCCGCAAGCACTATGCGCCCGATCAGATTTTGCTGTATGGGCGTTCCCTGGGTTCCGTGTTCGCGTCGCGAGTGGCCGCTGAGCAATCCGCCCGCATACTCGTATTGGAGACGCCGTTTTACAGTATGACCGATTTGTTTTATACCTATTACCCTTTCCTGCCCAAAGCTTTTTACCTGCGTTATCGTTTTTCGAATGCGCGTTCGTTGCGACAGGTACAGATTCCGGTGGTCGTTTTTCACGGCACAGAAGATTTGGTGGTGCCTTACCGAAGTTCGGAACGTCTGAAAAAAGTACTCAAACCAGGCGACCAATTTCACACTATACCCGGCGGCAGCCACAACAATCTGCTGTTCTACGATATCTACAACAGCAAGATGGAAGACATTCTTTCAGGCGCGGAGTAAGGGGAGGCGCTCCATTTGTCCATTCAGCCCACATTCGCTACCTTTGTACCAAAGTTTTCAGTATGAAATTTTTATTCACTCTGGCACTGCTGTATTTGGCTTACCGGTTTTTCGTCGTGCGGCCGGCCATCGCGGCGGCGGCCAAGCGCTATCGGGATACTTTGCGGTCTGACCCGCCACCTGCCGCTACTCGAAAAAAAAGAGACGACGAATACATTGATTACGAAGAGGTTGATTGATATGAATCAGGAAGAATCCAAGGTACAAGACTTTCGCATCGGCGATCAGGTATTGTACAAAAACAACCAGCTCATCGCCTTCAACAAGCCGGTGATGCTGCCCGTGCAACCCGACAAAACCGGCGATAAGTCATTGCTGGAACTGGCGGAAATGTACGCGCACTCCAAACTGCATTTGGTACACCGCATAGACCGGCCCGCCGGCGGAGTGGTGTTGTTTGCCAAAAATACGACCGCATTGGCTGCCCTGCACGAGCAGTTTCGCCTCCGCGAGGTGGAAAAAACCTACCTCGCCGTGGTGCAACAACTGCCGCCGGAGCCAAGCGGCCAACTGCGCCACTACCTCGTCAAAAACGGGCGCACCAATCGCAGTTCCCTCACCGAGACTGCCGTTCCGGGGGCACAGGAATCGGTGTTGGACTACCGCCTGTTGGGCAGCAGCGAGCGCTACCACCTGCTCGAAATCAAGTTGCACACGGGCCGCCACCACCAGATTCGCGCACAATTGGCCGCCATCGGCTGCCCCATCAAAGGCGATGTGAAATACGGCTTTCGCCGAAGCAATCCCGGCGGCGGCATCCACCTGCACGCCTGGAAATTGTCGTTTCGGCACCCTGTATCGAACGAAGCGGTTACCATTACTGCGCCCATTCCGACGGATGACCCGGTGTGGGATGCTTTAAAACCGGCAGAATGAGCAGCCTCCTCCTTCCATATTTCCCCGACTTAGACGAGCGCCAACAGGCCGCTTTCGCGCAATTGCAGCCCCTGTACACAGAGTGGAACGAGAAGATCAATGTCATTTCCAGGAAAGACATTGCCGAACTTTACGAGCGCCACATCCTGCACAGCTTGGCCATTGCCAAAGTGCTGCGCTTTCTGCCCGGCTCTGCTGTACTCGATCTGGGTACCGGCGGCGGTATTCCCGGCATTCCGCTGGCCATTATGTTTCCAGAGACCAAGTTCCTGCTGGCCGACAGCATCGGCAAAAAGATAAAAGTAGTGCAGGAAATTGCGGAAACGCTGGGGCTTTCCAACGTGACGGCCCGGCATACCCGCGCCGAAGAGGTGAAAGAGCGCTTCGATTTTGTCATCACGCGCGGCGTGGCGCCATTGGACAAGCTCCTGATCTGGAGCCGGCCTTTGCTCAAAAAAAAGCACCTGCACGCGATCCCCAATGGACTGATTGCCCTCAAAGGCGGCGATCTGCGCCCCGAATTCGACACGCTGCATCGCAATGAGTATGTGGAAACCTGGCGCATTGCCGATTTTTTCAAAGAGCCGTTTTTTGAAGAGAAGTATGTGGTGTATGTGCAGGGGTGAGGTGGATAGGGGTGAGTAGGTGAGGGGTGAGTAGGGTGTTGTAGAAACAAATTGTACATTCCCGGAAAATTGATAGTTTATTTTGCCCCGGTTTGTTGCAGGCTTTTATATTTTCGCTGCATCAAAACCAACTATCTGTGAAAGAGAAACCTAATCTGAGCTTTTGGCAAATCTGGAACATGAGTTTCGGATTCCTCGGCATCCAATACGGCTTTGGCCTTCAGCAAGCCAACATGAGTCCCATTTATCGCTATCTGGGCGCCGAAGAGGCTGATATTCCGGGGCTTTGGCTGGCCGGGCCGCTCACAGGTTTGTTGCTGCAACCCATCATCGGCGCTATGTCCGACAAGAGCTGGTCGCCGCGCTGGGGCCGCCGCAAGCCTTATGTTTTCTTTGGCGCCATAGCCGGCAGTATTGCCATGATTATGATGCCCAATTCCACCTCGGTGTTCATGGCGGCCTGCCTGATGTGGCTCTTGGATGCGGGCCTAAACTCTTCGATGGAGCCGTTCCGCGCTTTTGTGGGCGACATTCTCAATACCAAACAGCGCCCGACAGGCTTCTCGGTGCAGTCGTTTATGGTGGGATTCGGGCAAACCTTGGCCAACCTCATGCCGTTCATTTTGCCTTTGGTGGGTATTTCTATGGCCCTCACACAAGATCAGACGGACACGGCCAACGGTATCCCCAACTCGGTGCGCTATCCGTTCTATATAGGCGCTGCCGCCATTATTCTTACGGTGCTGTGGACTATGTACACCACCAAAGAGTACCCGCCGGAAAACGACGACTACAAGAAAAGGCACGTCTTCACTGCCGAGCAGAACAAGAGCATCCTCAAGTGGCGGCTGGCCATGTCGGCGGGGTTCGCTGTTCTCGGGGGCATTTTTGCATGGCAGGCCTCCGGCGTTTTATACGGATTACTTTGGGCGTCCGGTATTTTTGCAGCATCTTACGCACTGCTGCTGTTGCCTGTTTTTAAAGAAATCCTTGCCCCGCTTTCCGAAATGCCCGATGTGATGAAGCAATTGTGGTGGGTGAAGTTCTTTACCTGGTATGGTCTGCCGCTGATGTGGCAATACCTCACGCTGGCTGCCGCCAAATACGCCTTTGACGCGCCCAATGCCGATTCGCCCGGTTTCGAAGAGGGCAAGAACTGGGGCAACCTCTGTTTTGCCATGTTCAGCATCACTTGCTTTGTTATCTCCATCTTCATGCCTCGCATTTCCAAAGCCATCGGCAGCCGCCGGGCCACACACGCCCTGTTTTTGAGCATCGGCGCTATGGGCTTTTTCCTCACGCTGACATCCAACGACAAATACATCTATCTGGCGGGCATGAGCTTGGTGGGTTTGGCTTGGGGTTCCATCATGTCTATGCCGTACCTGATGCTGGCCAACGCCGTGTCGAAAGAGCGGATGGGCGTGTACATGGGTATTTTCAACGGCTTCATTTGCATCCCGCAATTCATCAATATGGCCACTGTGCCGCTGTACTATAAAACGCTGCTGGGCAACGACCCGCGCAACGCTCTGGTACTGGCGGGTATCTGTTTGCTGCTGGCAGGCGCCTCCAATTTCCTGATTAAGGAGCGCGTCAACGACGAGGCAGATGCAGATGCGGTTCCGGCAGGCGGGCATTGACGCTTAGGGGAAAGGGTTAAATTTTATGTATCATAAAGGGGTGACTCCGGGGCCGTGGTCTTGCCGGAATCACCCCTTTGCTATGTACAAACGTCTCTCTTTATCTCTGACAAAAATCATTGTCCGGCAGCGCGCTAAAGGTGTACCTTACCTCCATTCCTAACCAACGCCACGCAGCCATGAGATACCTTTATATCTTACTGGCAGCACTGCTGAGTTCCACCCTGCTGCCGGCTCAAACACCTCACACCCAAACCATTCGCGGTATCGTTACCGATAAAATCACCAAAACGCCCCTTATCGGCGTCAATGTACTGCTGCTCAACACCGGAGACGAACTGAATGGAACCGTCACGGATTACGACGGCTCCTATCTGCTGGAAAAAGTGCCCATGGGCCGCCGCTCCATCGAATTCAGCTACATCGGCTACAATAAAATATCGCTCGACAACATCGTGGTAAGTTCCGGCAGGGAGGTCGTCCTCAATGTGGAAATGGAGGAATCTGTCACCGAACTAAAAACTGTGGAGGTGGCCGCCCGTCGTTCCGGCGATACCCGCAATGAAATGGCCCCGGTGAGCGCCCGGCAGTTCAGCGTGGAGGAAACCGACCGCTATGCAGGCAGCCGCGGCGACCCGGCCCGCATGGCTTCCAATTTTGCAGGCGTGCAAGGCGCCGACGACAGCCGCAACGACATCGTGATTCGGGGCAACAGCCCACAGGGCGTCGTGTGGCGTTTCGAGGGCATCAATATTCCCAACCCCAACCACTTCGCCATTCCCGGCACCACCGGCGGCCCGCTGAGTATCATCAACAATAAGTATTTGGACAATTCAGACTTCTTCACCGGCGCGTTCCCGGCACAGTACGGCAACGGCATTGCCGGCGTTTTCGACCTCCGTATGCGCAACGGCAACAACCGCCGCCACGAACTGTCGGCGCAATTCGGCATTCTCGGCACCGAACTCAGCGCAGAGGGACCGCTTTCGCGGGAAGCCAAATCCTCGTACTTGCTCTCCTATCGCTATTCCACCCTGCGGCTCTTCGATTTTCTCGGCATCCGGCTCGGCACCGACGCCGTGCCGCAGTATCAGGACGGCGCATTCAGGTTTTCGTGGCCATTCAAAAACGGCGGCCAGCTCGCACTCTGGGGCATCGGCGGCGCCAGCAGGATTGTGGTGGTGAACAGCGAATTGGAGGCGCCTGCTGAAAACATTGACTTGTATGCCGAAAGCGACCGCGATCAAGTCACTACCTCGCGCATGGGCGTGGTCGGGCTTACTTTTTCACAGCCTGCGGGCGTTTCCTCGTTTTTCAAAGCATCGCTGGCCGTATCGAATCAGCGGGTTTCGTTTGAGCACGAAAAAATCATTCGCCACATAGAAAATGAGCGCTATGTGCTCGACAGCTTGCCCCGCGTCATGGATGCCCGTCTGGGGGAAAGCAAAATTTCGGCCAATTTCGGCTACCATCACAAGTTCAACAAAAAGACCAATATGGTGGCCGGCCTTAATTCCGACTACTGGATTTTTAATTATTTGGACAGCGCCCGCAGCATCCTCCTCTTCGGCCCCGATGTGCAGGTTCACCCCTGGCGCTTGCGTTGGGACACCCGCAACCAAGGCGCACTCATGCTCCAGCCTTTTGTACAAATGCAGCACCGCCTCAATGAACGGCTCTCCCTCAGCGCGGGCATCAGTAGTCTTTGGTTCGGACTGAACAAGAACAGCTTCTCGCCAATAGAACCCCGCCTGGGACTCAGCTACGAAATGCCCGCCCGACAACGCCTTAGTTTCGGCTACGGGCTGCACTCCCAAACCCTGCCGCCCTACCTCTATTTCTACGGCAAAGAGATGCGCAACGGCGACCCGCAGGAACACAACCTTGACCTCGGCCTCATCAAAAGCCATCACTTGGTGGCAGGTTATGAACGTTTTGTGGGCGCTTCCACCCGCCTCAAAGTGGAGACGTACTACCAGTATTTATTCAACATTCCGGTGCGAACAACGCCCTCTTCCTTCAGCATCATCAATGCAGGTTCCGGCTTCGACCGGCTTTTCCCCGATACGCTCACGAACGCCGGCACAGCCCGTAATTTCGGCCTGGAGGCAACGGTAGAGCGCTATTTTACCAAGGGGTATTATTTTCTGTTCACGGGGTCTTTGTTCGACAGCAAGTACCGGGGCAGCGACAACGTGTTGCGGCATACCTCCTTTAATGGCCGATATGCTTTCAATGCCTTGATTGCCAAAGAATTCACCTTTTCTAAAGGCTCGGCGCTCAACATCGGCGGCAAACTGACGATGGCCGGCGGACGACGCTACGGACAGGTGGACAAGGCCGCCTCAGATGCCGTGCAAGAAATCATTTATATAGACGCCACAGTGAACACGCTGCAATTCAAAGACTACCTGCGTGCCGACCTCAAGCTCTCTTACCGCTGGAACAGGCCCAAAGCCACCCACGAATTCAGCATTGACATCGTGAACCTGACGAACCGCAAAAACCTGCTGCTGCTCACTTATGTGCCCGATCATCCTTCCGGCAATTCCATCCGCGAGACGTACCAATTGGGCTTCCTGCCGCTGTTTTATTACAAAATGGAATTGGGCTGGTAGCTAAGAGGCGTGCAAGTGAAGCTATGTCTTTAGATTCAAAGCATTCCCTTCGTGCTGGGCAATACCATGCGTTCGGGGTCGCGGCGCAGCGCCATTTTTACACTCCGGGCCAGCGCTTTGAAGATGGCCTCTATTTTATGGTGTTCGTTGTCGCCCTGAACGCTGATGAAGAGGTTGCAGCGGGCCGCATCACTGAAGGATTTGAAAAAATGAAAAAACATCTCGGTGGGCACATCTCCTATTTTTTCGCGTTGGAACGAGGCCTCCCAAACCAACCAGGGCCGCCCGCCGAAATCAATGGCCACCTGCGCCAGACAATCGTCCATCGGCAGGCAAAAGCCATAGCGCTCCATGCCCAATTTGCTGCCGAGTGCCGAGTGAAAAGCCTCGCCGAGCGCCAGGGCCGTATCTTCGATGGTATGATGTTCGTCAATGTGGAGGTCGCCTTTTACCTCTATGTCCAGATCGCAGCCGGAATGGCGGGCCAATTGCTCGAGTATATGATCGAAAAAGCCCAGGCCGGTGTGAATTTGGCTGCGGCCTTGCCCGTCGAGCAGCAGGCGGATGGAAATATCGGTTTCGTTGGTGGTGCGGCGCACCTGAGCGCTTCGGGCCGGCAGGTGCAATAAGCGCCAGATGTCGGCCCAGTCGGTAGTAGCCAATGCAATGACCTCTTGCAGGGTTTCGGCGCCGTGGGGTAGTTCGGTAGCGCCGAGTTGTGGGGATCCGTTGAACCAGATGCCCCGGCAGCCGAGGTTTTTGGCCAATTGTATGTCGGTGAGGCGGTCGCCGATGACGAAAGAGCCGGCCAGATCATAGCTGCCGTCCATGTAGTGAGTCAGCATGGCGGTACCCGGTTTGCGGGTGGGCAGCTTGTCGTGGGGGAAGCTGCGGTCTATGCACACCTCGCTGAAGTGGATGCCTTCATTGGCGAAAGCCTGCATGATTTTGTGGTGTGCCGGCCAGAAATTTTCTTCCGGAAAGGAATCTGTACCGAGTCCGTCCTGATTGGTGACCATGACCAATTCGTAGTCCAATTCCCGGCAAATGCGGGAGAGCCAGTAAAAAACGCCGGGATAGAATTCTAATTTCTCTAAGCTATCCAATTGATAATCATGCGGTTCGAGGGCCAATGTGCCGTCGCGATCAATGAAGAGTACTTTTTTCACAGTGCAGCGTATTGTTGGAGTGATTGTATGAGTTGGCTGTTTTCGTCGGGTGTGCCGATGGTGATGCGCAGGCAGCCTTCGCAGAGGATGACGCTGGAGCGGTTGCGCACGATGATGCCGGTTTGCACCAAAAACCGATACAGTCCGTCGGGGTCGCCGACGCGGACGAGCACAAAATTGGCAGCCGTGGGAAAAATATGTTCGGTGATGGGCATTTGGGAAAGCGCGTGTATGAGATGATCGCGCTCCCGGAGAATGGTGCTCAGTTGCTCCTCCCAGATTTCGGGTTGCCGGAGGGCGTTCATGGCAGCCTGCTGGGTGAGGATGTTGATGTTGTAGGGCGGTTTTATTTTGTTGAACCACCCGATCATGGGCGCTTGGGCGAAAGCCATGCCGAGACGGATACCGGCCATGCCGCAGGCTTTGGAGAAGGTTTGGAGTACGACGAGGTTTTCATGTTGCTTGATGCGGCTCAAGATGCTTTCTTGCCGGGAGAAGTCGGAGTAGGCTTCGTCCACCACCACGATGCCGGGAAAATGACGGATAAGCGCCGTTATTTTATCTATGTCGAAAGCATTGCCGGTGGGATTGTTGGGGCTGCACAAAAAGAGCAGTTTGGTGCGCTCGTCGGCGGCATTGAGGATGGCGTCCACGTCGGGTTGGAAATCCCGCGAAAGCGGAATGTGCAGTACTTCTACGCCTGCAATGTCGGCGCTCACCTCGTACATGCCGTAGGTGGGCGGCAGGGTGATGATGCGGTCCTGGCCGGGATTGCAAAACATGCGCACTAAGAGGTCAATGGCTTCGTCGCTGCCGTTGCCGAGAAAAATCTGTTCAGGTAGTACATCTTTCCATGTTGCAATTTGCTGTTTGAGAGGCCATTGCAGTGGGTCGGGGTAGCGATTGAGGCCGTTGTCGAAGGGGTTTTCATTGGCATCCAGAAAGATGGAAGCCTGTCCCTTGAACTCGCTGCGGGCGGAGGAGTAGGGCCGCAGTCGGGCGATGTTGGGGCGGAGGAGGCGGGTGAGGAAGTCGGACATTCTTTTTGAGTTTTATGGGCGGGTAGAACCCGCGGGATAGCCCGCACGGTGGAACCTCGCATGGGCGAAAGGTAGAACCTCGCACGGGCGAGCAGGTTCATGTTCTTATCGTTTGGCTTTAAAAAAACGCGTGAGCAATTCCGCGCAGGTCTCCTCCCGGACGCCGTATTCCACCGTCGTTTTGGGATGCAGCAGCGCCTTCCCGAAACGCATGAAGCCCCGTTTGTCGTCGGCAGCGCCATATACCACCCTGCCGATTTGCGACCAAAACAAAGCGCCGGCGCACATCGCGCAAGGCTCCAGGGTGACGTAGAGCGTGCAGTCCGGCAGGTACTTGGCGCCCATATTGTTGGCGGCGGCGGTGACGGCAATCATCTCGGCATGGGCGGTGACGTCGTGTAGTTGCTCGGTTTGGTTGTGGCCCCGCGCTATGATTTTGTTGTCGCACACCACGACGGCGCCTACCGGAATTTCGCCTTTCAGCAGGGCGGTTTCGGCCTCTTTGATGGCCTGCTGCATGAAGTAGTCGTCGCTGTAAACGGAAAGCATAATGCCGTAAATTGATGTGTTTTGAAACGGCCCGAATCGCTTCGGAACCGCGCAAAAGTACTACATTTGCAGGCGTACCGTAAAATTTCACTGTTATGAAAATCATTTGCATCGGCCGCAATTATGTGGAGCACGCCAAAGAATTGAACAACCCCATACCGGAGCGCCCGGTGGTTTTTATGAAGCCGCCCTCTGCGCTGTTGGTCAACGATAAGCCTTTTTATTACCCGGAATTCACCAAAGACCTCCACTACGAGGCCGAGGTGGTGTTGCGGATTTGTAAAAACGGACGGCACGTGCAGCCGGAGTTTGCTTCCGAGTATTACGATCAGATTGCTTTCGGCATTGATTTCACAGCCCGCGATTTGCAGGACGAACTGAAAAAGAAAGGCCACCCCTGGGAAATTGCCAAAGGATTTGACGGCTCGGCGGTCATCAGTTCGTTTTTTTCGATAGAAACAGCTCAGCGCGAAAAGGGCGTAGAGTTCAAACTGCGCAAAAACGGCGAGGTGGTGCAGCACGGCAACACTTCCGACACCTTGTTTTCTTTCGATTCCATCATCGTGCATGTCTCGAAGTTTTTCAAACTTCAGGTGGGCGATTATATTTATACGGGTACTCCTGCGGGCGTTGGGCCGGTGCAGATAGGCGATAAATTGGAGGGTTTCCTGTTTTTACAGGAGCGCTTCGAGCATGTGCTGACTTGCGATGTGAGATAGAGCTATAAAGCACCACAGCCCCCGGAAACTGAGTCCCGGAGGCTGTGGAAAATTTTATTTTTTAGAACAGAAAACGATCACTCCAATTTGAAGCGCACCGGCAGGTTGAACTGCACGCGTACGGAGCGGCCCCGCTGTTTGCCGGGAGTCCACTTAATGTTGCTTTCATTCATCATATTCACTACGCGGAGAGCTTCCTGACCGCACTGGGCGCCGATGTCGCGCACGATGCGGGCATCTTTCACTGTACCGTCTTTTTCTACCACAAAGGTGATAACCGCAGTACCTTCTACGCCGTTTTCGCGGGCGATGGCCGGATACTTGATGTTCTTGTAGATGAACTCAAGCATCTTTTTGTCGGCGCAGGCCTTTTTGGCTTCGGTAGTAGCTTCATTTTCGCAGCCGGGGAAGCGCGGCATTTCTTCTACCACTTTGAAGATTTCCACGTCATTGTCTTCAGCCGGCGGCGGCGGTGGCGGTGGTGGTGGTGGCGTGGGCTTGTTTTCATCTGCTTTAGGCGGTGGTGGAGCATTATCCTCTTCAATATCCGGATCCGTAAACGGTGTGTCATCTTCCAGTACCGTTTCGTTGGGTACTTCCTGAATCACCGGCGGTGGCGGCGGCGGTGGGGGTGGCGGCGGCTCGGCGGTACGCGGCGGCTCTACCTCGATTTCTTCTTCGAGGGTATCCATATAAGAGGATACGTCCACGGTCTTTTCGTATTGTGTCCAACCGAGTGCCAGCACGGTAATACCGACGGAGAGCGCCAGGCCGAGGTTGAAGAACGTCGGGCTGAGACGGAACACATCCGCTTCGGGGTACTTGTTGCGCACTTCGAGATCGGCGGCATTCATCGAAGACTTATACTTGTCTCCCATTCCCCGAGCTGATTTCTGAGCTAAAGAATTGCGGAAGTAAAGAATAAGTCCAACAACGACGGCAGCCATACCGAGGAACGCCAAGCCTAATTGCATGCTGTTGACTTCCATACTTTTGACTGTTTATTTTGTGAGAAAAAGTACTTACAACGGGTAAGATGAGGCTGCATTCGTTTTTGGCGTATGCTGGCCCAATTTTTTTTATCCAACGGTAGCTTCGTAGGCGGCGGCGTCCATCAGTGCCTCCACTTCGGAAGGATCGCTGAGTTCGATTTTTACAATCCAGCCTTCGCCATACGGGTCGCGGTTCACGGTGGTGGGGTCGTCGCCCTGCTTCTCGTCCAAAGCCGGATTGAATTCCAGAATTGTTCCGGAAACGGGCATGAACAGTTCGGAGGTGGTTTTTACAGCCTCTACGGTGCCGAAAACATCGCCCTTGTTGAGGCTTTCGCCAACGGAATCCACCTCGATATACACCAACTCGTCCAATTCGCGCTGAGCAAAATCAGTAATGCCGATGTATGCGGTGTTGCCGTCGGAGAGCCGGAGCCATTCGTGATCTTCGGTGTATTTTAAATCTGCGGGAAATACCATGATTTTTCTTCGTTTTGTAAAGCAGTTCGGAAACGGCTCCAAAAATAGGGATGTTTGTAAAACCTGCAAGCACGCGGCCTCTTTTTTTTCTATCTTTGCCGCTCAATCTCTTCAGGGGTGCCGCGCTATGGGTGCGGCTGAGATCATACCCTTTGTTTCGCTTCGCAGGCGAGACAGGAACCTGCCCGGGTAATGCCGGGAAGGGAAACTGCGCGACAGGGGGTCGTTGCAACGCGCCGTTTTGCCCCTGAAACGGTGGATTCTATCACCGTTTTGCTTTGTTTGCACATGAATTTTATCATTTTTTCTTCCTCCGCGATGCTGCGCAGCGCAGCATTGTTCGTCTTCTTTTGTATCATGTTTTTGGCCACAGCCGGCGCTCAAACCCTGCTCAGTGGCCGGGTGACCGATGCCGCCGGACAAGCCTTGCCGGGCGCCAATGTGCTGGTATTGGAGCGCTCGCTGGGCGATGCCGCCGATGCCGCCGGAAATTATCGCATTGCCGGACTGGAACCCGGCACATTGCGGCTGCGCGTTTCTTTTGTGGGTTATGAAACGCTGGAGCGCAAGGTGGTCGTAGCGGCGGGTACTCCCGAACTGCGCCTCGATTTTCGCCTGCAAGAACTCAGCCTGTCTATGGAGCCGCTGATTGTGCGGGCCACCCGAGCCACCGAACGCACGCCCATGACTTTTACGGAATTGGACAAAACCGCCATCGCGCGAAACAACACCGGCTTGGATGCGCCCTACCTTTTCCGCTGGACGCCCTCTGCCGTAGAAACCTCCGATGCCGGCGCAGGCGTGGGTTACACGGGCATTCGCATCAGAGGCAGCGACGCCACCCGCATCAACGTGACCATCAACGGTATTCCGCTCAATGACTCGGAATCGCAAAGTGTGTATTGGGTGAACATGCCCGATTTCCTCAGTTCCGTAGAAAACGTGCAGATTCAGCGCGGCGTGGGCGCTTCTACCAACGGGCCGGGCGCGTTCGGGGCCAGCATCAACCTGCAAACCAAGCCCTTATCCAATGAAGCCTTTGCAGACCTGAGCCTCGGCGCGGGTTCGTTCAACACCTGGCGGCGCAATGTCCGGTTCGGCAGCGGCAGATTGGGCAACGGTTTCAGCATCGAGGGGCGGTATTCGCACATCAGCTCCGACGGGTATGTGGACCGCGCGGCCTCCGATTTGCGCTCCGGGTTCCTCACTGCCGGCTGGACGGGCGACCGCAGCTTGCTCAAATTCAACGTCATCACCGGGCAGGAGCGCACCTATCAGGCTTGGTATGGCATTCCCAAAGACTACCTCAAAGACCCGGTGCTGCGCCGATTCAACCCCGCCGGAACCGAACGCCCCGGCGAGCCTTACGAAAATGAAACCGATAACTACCGCCAAACGCATTACCACCTGATTTACAACACTCAATGGCATCCGCGCTGGAATCTCAACCTCGCTTTGCACTACACGCGCGGCGCCGGTTATTACGAGCAGTATAAGGCGCAGCAGGCTTTCGCCAAATACGGCCTCGACAACGTGACTACGGATAATGACACCATTCGTCGTACCGACCTTGTGCGCCAACTCTGGTTGGACAATCATTTTTACGGCGGCGTTTACAGCCTCATCTGGCGCAGCGAAGACGAACGCACCGAGGTGACGACGGGCGGCGCTTACAGCATTTACGATGGTTTGCACTTCGGCGAGATCGTGTGGGCGCAGTTTGCCGGCTCCATGACAGGCCGTCACCGCTATTACGAAAACGAGGCCCGGAAAACGGATTTCAATATTTATCAGAAATGGAATCGCCGCATCGGGTCGCGCTGGGATGCTTATTTGGATGTGCAGTTCCGCCGGGTGGGTTATGATTTTCTGGGGTACAACAGAAACTTGGAGCAGGTGGGCCAAAATGTGGCGCTTTCGTTTTTTAATCCCAAAATCGGCGCGCAATACCAGGTCAATGCCCGCAGCCAAGCCTACGCCTCCCTCGCCGTGGGCAGCCGCGAACCCAATCGCAACGATTACACCGAAAATACGCCCGATACTCGCCCGCTGCCCGAACGCCTCTACAATGTAGAAACCGGCTACCGGCACAGCGGTCAACGCGGCGCGCTGAGCATCAACGGGTACTATATGTTTTATCACAATCAGTTGGTGCTCAATGGTCAAATTAATGACGTGGGCGAATACATGCGCGTGAATGTGGCCCGTAGCTACCGTCTGGGATTGGAAATGATGGCCGAGTATCGCCCTGTAAAATCGCTGCGGTTGGCCGCCAATTACACACTGAGCCGCAACCGGGTGGCTGCCTTCACCGAGTATGTGGACGAATACGATGCAGATTTCAACTGGATCGGGCAGCTTGCCGTGGAGCGCCGCCAAACACACCTAGCTTTTTCGCCTTCGCACATTGCCAACGCAGAAATGGAGTGGAATCTGTGGACAGACGCCTCCGAGCAGCGCCGACTGAGCGCCACGCTGATGAATAAATATGTGGGCCGTCAGTTTATAGACAACTCCTCGGATGTGGCCAATGCGCTGCCGGCTTATTTTTACAGCGATCTGAGGTTGGAATTTCAGGTGCGGCCTTCGTTTGCGCGGAATCTGGGGCTGAGTTTGTTGGTGCAGAACCTGTGGAATGCGCAGTTTGCCTCCAATGCCTGGTCGTACCGGTATCGGGCCGAGGGCGCGCTGTCGCTCGATCAGGGTTTCTTTCCGCAGGCGGGCCGGAACGTGCTGCTGGGGCTGACGCTGGGGTTTTGATGGCTGTGAGCGGATGGAGTCGAAATTTCGCACATGCCCCGCTCGCGCGAGATTCCATCTTCATCTTTACCACACCCGGCGGGACGCTCATTGCTGCCCTTTTTTCAAATCTTCCAGATTTTCATTCAGCCGTCGGAGTTCCATCAGGATAGAATCGCGCTGTTTCGAGCCAGTCAGCGATTCAAAAATGTTCAGCAATGTGTTGGAGAGCGAGTCGGCGATGGAGGATTTTGGCGGGTGTACTAATAATATGGTGTCGCCATCAGATAGGGGCGTACTTTGGATGCCGAGGTCAACGGCAATGCCGGAAGCGCCCAGAAAGCTCTGCTGTTCTATTCGGAATTTTGAATCCGCCGGGATGACCGGTTCTTTATCCAATTCCAACCGGATGATGAACAACCCTTTTTCATCCAAACCAATATGCCTCACCTGTCCGATGGGGAAACCTTTGACGGCCACTACCGAACGCTTCGTCAGTCCATCTGCCTGATCTGTGCGCAGATAGACGGTGCGATGCTGGTCTGTGCAGGAAAAAAGCAGCAGGAAGAAGAGGAGTATGGGTCGGAATTGCATGGCTTTTGGATGAGAGTCGGGGTCAAAAATAAAGCGCTGTCCGGGTTTCTTGTTATTTTCGGGTTAAACATATTTCCTGCGGGCGAACACTATTAACGCCGCCTGTTCAAAAGCGCGGCCTTTAGCAATCTTCATCATTCGACTGAAAAGCAAATGTTTAACACAAAAGCCTTGAGAAACCTACATGGGCGCTCTTGTAGTCATATCTGTTAAAACTAAAATATGACAGATTTTGCACTGCTGCGTAAAATCAATAACTTCGTCCTGAATTTATCACAACAGTTACCTTATGAAAACCGCTATTCAACTACTCAGTGCGATGTGCCTGCTTTTGTGGGCGCCATTTGCATCTGCCCAAATGAGCATGGGCGCCAAGCGCGGCGATTACACCTTCGGCATCAACGCCGGTTATGCCTTCCAATCGAGCGACGTGCGCAGTGCCGGCAACGGCGGCGGCTTCGGCCTCACGGCAGGTCGTACCCTGTTAGCAGGGGCCTACTCTCCGATTTCTGTGGACTTGCGCGGGCGCCTGCTCTATGCGCGCACGTTCGGCTTAGACCCGCTGCGTTCCTTTCAGATTCAGAACAACAAAGCGCTGAACGGCACGCAGGGATTGAACTACCTGAGCTACCCGGCCAATTTGGACGAACCCCAGGGTTTTGTTTTCCAAAACTACCGCACCACCATCGGCGAGATGTCGGCTGAACTCGTTTTTACCCTCGAAGAACTGCGCCGCAAAACGGGCATCATCGCCTCTGTGTACGGCGGCATTGGCCTCGACGGCTTTCACAGCAAAATAGACCAGGCCGACGCTCAGGGCAACGAGTACTTCAGCGCTTATGCCAACCTGAACGACAACCGCCCCATCGCCGCCATCCTCCGCGATCTCAAAGGCAGCGTCTTGGACGGCACTTATGAAACCAACGCCGATGGGTTCGACGATCTCCCCAAATTTCGCGCCATGCCTTCACTTGGCGTAGAACTCGGCTTTCACCTCACGCCCTCTCTGAGTTTGCACGCCGGGCACCGCCTCACGTTTTCCGGCACCGATTTGTTGGACGGGCACCAGTGGTCTTCCTCCGACAAAGACATGTACCACTATACCAACTTCGGCATTACCTACCGTTTCCGTCCGCCGGCCAAGCCCAAACTGCTGCCGCCCGTCATTGACATTACTTCTCCCTCCACCCGCACGCACTACACCAACGACCCCAACGGCTTGGTGCGCGCCCGCATTACCAATGTGCGCAGCGCCGGCGATGTGTATTGTCGCGTGAACGGCCGCGAGACGCCATTCAGTTTCAGTGGGGAGCAGTTTACCCTCAACTTCCGGTTGCAGGAAGGCCGCAACGAGGTGGTCATCACCGCCAAAAACACCGCCGGTTCTACCAATGCCGATGTGCTCATTATTTTGGAAGGCGTGGTATTGCCGCCTCCGCCTCCGCCGCCGGTGGGCTATGCGCCGCGCGTGTCCATCAGCAATCCGTCGGGCGGGCAGGCTACCGTGAGCGAAGCGGTATTCGCTTTCCGCGCAACGGTGAGCGACGTATTGAGCAAAAACGACATCGAACTGACGGTGGACGGAGTGCGCCGCGACTTCACTTACGATTCCCGCACGGGCGCCGTTTCTACCCAACTCAATCTGCGCGAGGGTGTTAACCGCGTTCGGGTGAGCGCCCGCAACAACTTCGGCTCCGATGCCGCCGATGCCGAAATTCGCTACGAACCGCGTCGTTTCCAGCCCGTTGTGCGCATTACCTCGCCCGAAAACCGCAGCGAAACCACCGTCAACTCCGCCACTGTGCAGGCCGAAGTGCGTTATGTAGAAGCCCGCGACGGCATCAGTCTGTACGTCAATGGTCGCAGCATCAGCACTTTTGAATTTGACGCTGCCAGAGAAACATTCCGGGCCACCGTGCCGCTCAACGAAGGCTCGAACACCATAGAACTGACCGCCCGCAACAGCACCGGCGAGGCCCGCGACGGCATCTCCGTCACTTACCGTCGCCCGGTGGTGCAAAGCAATCCGCCGACCGTGCGCATCACCTCGCCGGCATCGGGCAGTTCTACCACCGAAGTTACGGCCAATGTTGAGGCCACCGTGCGCGAAGTGACGCGCCGCGAGGATGTGTCCTTCTTTGTGAACGGCGCCCGCAGCGACAATTTCACTTTCAATGCAGGTACCGGCAGATTCAGCGCAACGGTGAATTTGGTGGTGGGTAACAACGACATCGCCATTCGGGTAGCCAACACCGACGGCAGCGATCAGGCCGCCGTGAGCATTCGGCGCACCGAAAAACCGATAGAAGCGCCACAGCCGCCCCGAGTGCGCATCACCACCCCTGCCAATCAGGCCGTTGTAGCTCGCAACACGGTAGAAGTGCGCGCTACCATTGATAATATTACCGACCGCAACGCCATCAGTCTGTTGGTCAATGGTTCGAGGTTTGCCAATTTCAATTTTAGTACCAATACCCGCGAACTGATTGCCACCGTCACACTCATCGAGGGCAACAACAGCATCCGCGTGGAAGCGACCAACCGCGACGGCAATGCCAACGACGAGGTAAATGTGCGTTTCCAAAAAGCCGTGCCGCCGGTCGTGACGATCACCGCGCCCGACGACAACAGCACCGTTAGCAACCCCGGCGCGACATTGCGGGCCAGATTGCAAAACGTGAACGACCGTCGGCAGATCACCGTGTCGAACAACGGCGCCACACTGAGCAATTTCAACTACAACACCTCCACCGGCGAACTAAGCGCCGAGGTAACACTCACTGAAGGCAACAACACCCTGCGCGTGCGGGCCGCCACCAACGATGGTCAGGATGAAAAATCGGTGAATGTGACGTATCGCAAAGTCGCGCCGCCCACCGTGAACATCACCGCGCCGGACAACAACAGCACCACGACCTCCGCCACCACCACGCTGCGGGCCAGGGTGCAAAATGCCAACAACCGCAATCAGATCACCGTATCGCACAACGGGAATACGTTGAGCAACTACACCTTCAACACCTCCACCGGCGAACTCAGCGCCGAGGTAACGCTCACTGAAGGCAACAACACCCTGCGCGTGCGGGCCGCCACCAACGATGGTCAGGATGAAAAATCGGTGAATGTGACGTATCGCAAAGTCGCGCCGCCCACCGTGAACATCACCGCGCCGGACAACAACAGCACCACGACCTCCGCCACCACCACGCTGCGGGCCAGGGTACAAAATGCCAACAACCGCAACCAAATCACGGTATCGCAGAACGGGAATGCGCTGAGCAATTACACCTTCAATACCTCCACCGGCGAACTCAGCGCCGAGGTAACGCTCATTGAAGGCAACAACACCCTGCGCGTGCGGGCCGCCACCAACGATGGTCAGGATGAAAAATCGGTGAATGTGACGTATCGCAAAGTCGCGCCGCCCACCGTGAACATCACCGCGCCGGACAACAACAGCACCACGACCTCCGCCACCACCACGCTGCGGGCCAGGGTACAAAATGCCAACAACCGCAACCAAATCACGGTATCGCAGAACGGGAATGCGCTGAGCAATTACACCTTCAATACCTCCACCGGCGAACTCAGCGCCGAGGTAACGCTCATTGAAGGCAACAACACCCTGCGCGTGCGGGCCGCCACCAACGATGGTCAGGATGAAAAATCGGTGAATGTGACGTATCGCAAAGTCGCGCCGCCGACGGTCAGAATTACCTCGCCGACCAACAATGCCAATTTGGAAACCAACACAGTGACGGTGAAAGCGACGATTGAAAACGTGACTGCCGCTCGCTCGGTGAGATTTACGGTCAACGGCAATGCACAGTCGCAGTTCAGTTTTGAAAACGGCCAGTTTACCGCCACGGTAGAAAACCTGCGCGAAGGCGATAACGCGATGGTCGTATCGGCCTCCAACACAGACGGTTCGGCGGAAGCCTCCGTAACGGTGAAATACACGCCGCGCCCGGCCGATCCCGCGCCTGTGGTGAAATTCATCGTTCCGGCCAGATCGGGCCTGCCGGCCAGAGGCGTCGAGCAGCAGGTGAAAGCATCGGTGCTGCATGTGGCCTCCAGAGACGACATCTTGCTGACCCGCAACGGCAAGCCTTTCGGCGATTTCAACTACGATGCCAAAGCCAAAGAACTGACCGCCACCATTCCCTTGGAGGGCGGAACCAATACCATTCGCGTCATTGCTACCAACAAAGTGGGCAGCGACACCGCCACCGTCACCGTTCTGCGCCCCGATGTGGTACAACAGCAAGGGCCGGTCATCACCATAGAATCGGTGTCCGAACCGACCATCAACCCGATGAACCCGGCGCAGGGCCGCAGCACGGTGATTGCCAAAATTGAGGGCATTGGCAGCGCAGAGCAGATCACCTTCACCGTCAATGGTGAAAAAGTGACTGATTTTACGTTCAACAGCAAGTCCGGCATGTTCCAAAGCACTGTCAACCTCGTGCGCGGAACGAATACCATTGTCATTCGAGCGGAGAACGATAACGGTACAGAGACGAAGACGCACACGATGGAATTCTAAGCCATGCGACGCTCCGAGCACATAGCGCAACTTCAGCAAACCGCCCGCTGGGATATGGTCATCATCGGCGGGGGCGCTACGGGCTTGGGCGCAGCATTGGACGCCGCCGCACGCGGCTATAAAACCTTATTGGTGGAGCGGTTCGATTTTGCTCAGGGCACTTCGAGCCGTTCCACCAAACTCATTCACGGCGGGGTGCGATATTTGGAGCAGGGCAATATCAACTTAGTCAAAGGCGCCCTTCGCGAACGCTTTTTTTTCTTAAAAAACGCCCCCGAACTGACCCGAACCGTGCCTTTCATTCTGCCGGTGTATCAGGTTTGGAAACTGATTTATTTTTGGATAGGACTCAAGCTGTACGACCTGCTGTCGGGCAAACTCAGCGTCGGCAGCACGCGCCTGCTTTCGGCCCGGCGAGTGGCGGAACTGATGCCTTCTGTGGAAACGCAGGGGCTGCGCGGCGGGGTGATGTATTACGACGGGCAGTTTGACGACAGCGGCATGTGCATTGCCTTGGCGCATACGGCCGCGACTTACGGCGCCACCGTTTTGAATTATGTGGAGGCCCAATCTTTTCTCTACTCTTCCGAAGGCAAGATCAGCGGCTTGCGGCTATTGGACCGCCACACCGGGCAACGGTATGAGGTCTCGGCAGGGGCCGTCATCAATGCTACCGGCGTTTTTGCCGATGTGCTCATGGGTGCCGACAACCCGGAGCACAAGCCCGTGGTGAAGCCGTCGAGGGGTACTCATTTGGTGGTGGATACCTCCTTTTTCGAGGGCAACCACGCCCTGCTCATTCCGCGCACCACCGACGGGCGGGTGTTGTTTGCCGTTCCCTGGATGGGCAAAGTCGTCATCGGCACCACCGATGTGCCAGTGGAGGAAGCAACGGCGGAACCCCTTGCCGGAGAAGAGGAGGTGGACTTTATTTTGCAAAATTTCAACCAATACTGTCGCACGCAACTCCGCCGCTCCGAAGTGTTGTCGGTCTTCGCCGGACTGCGGCCTTTGGTGCGCATGCAAGACCTCCGCTCTACGGCCCATCTCCTGCGCGATCACGCCCTGATCGTTTCCGAATCGAGCCTCATTACCATCACCGGCGGCAAGTGGACGACCTACCGGAAAATGGCCCAAGACGCCGTCAACAAAGCCGCTGCCATCGCCGCTTTACCCTTTAAAAAATGCCCTACCCGTCGCATTGCGGTGAGTCGCCCGGCCAAAGAACCCAGTCCGGAATATGCGCTGCGGCTGCATCCCGCTTATCCTTACACCATAGCGGATGTGCGCCACGCCATTCGCCACGAAATGGCTCTGACGGTGGAGGATGTGCTGGCTCGCCGGCTGCGGCTGCAGTTTTTGGACAGGGCGGCTGCCCAGGAGGTGGAGGAGAGGGTGAGGGAGGAGTTGAGAGGGGTGAGTGTGTGAGTGGGGTGGAGTTAATTTCAAAAAGGCAAATCGTTATCTTCCAGGGGTATATCTGTTGAGGCCATTGTGATGTTCTGATAAGCGAGGCCCTGTTCTTTTACGAAGGTGAAAATGTCGGGTTGGCCCGGCGGGCAGAGGAAGTGGGGTAGATGGTGGCGGCAATGTCTTGGAGGAGTTGTAGGAGGTAGTTTTGCATGGGGATCAATTTCGAGATTTATTCACGGCGCCGTTTTTCCGTCTTTAGCATATTCCCTCACCACACCCTCGCGGATGTCATGGGGGAGGATATTCCGGTCGCCCCGTTCCAAGGCCATGAGGGAGGCATACTGAACGATATTGAGAATGGAGGCTCCGCTGAGTTCGTATTTCTGAGCGAGCGCTTCAAGCGAAATCCCATTGCGATTGAATTTTTCAGGGAATGATTTTTCCCACAGGATGAGCCGCTCGTTGCTTTTGGGCATGGGGAAGTGAATGATGCTTTGAAAGCGGCGACTGAATGCTTCGTCTATATTGCTGCGGAAGTTGGAAGCCAGGATGACTAAGCCGGCATAGGATTCGACTCTTTGCAGCAGAAAGGACACCTCCTGGTTGGCGTATTTGTCGTGGGCGTCGCGCACGTTGGTGCGCTTGCCGAAGAGGGCGTCTGCTTCGTCGAAGAATAGAATCCAGTCTTTGTTTTCAGCGCGATCGAAAAGGTTGGCTAAGTTTTTTTCGGTTTCGCCGATGAATTTGGAAACCACCATGGAAAGATCCACTTTATATACATCGCGCCCGGTATGCTTACCCAACAAGCCGGCAGTCAGGGTTTTGCCGGTACCTGGGGGGCCGTGAAACAAGGCACGGAAGCCGGGCTTGAGCCGTTTGCCCATGCCGTGGTCGTCGAGCAGTACCTGTCCGTGTTTCAGCCAGGTGAGCAGCCCCTTGACTTCCGAAAGCGTTTGCGCATTGAGCACGAGGTCATTCCAATCCATTTTAATTTCTACCAACTCCGCGGGGAAGGAGCCGCTGAACCGGGGTTTTTGCACTTTACCGGTGGTGAGCAGGTCCACATATTCTTGTGAAAGGATGATGCGCCCGCTCATGCGGGGTTCGCCATCATGCGGGTCTTCCAGCCATAGAATACCTCTCCTGACAAACGGATGCGCAGCGCTGAAGTACTCCTGCACTTTCATGCGTTGGAGCAGATCATTGCCGGCAAGTACGAAGAGGGCGGTCTCGCCGGTGGGCAACATGCCCCGGTACTGTTTGCCTTTGACGCCTCCGAAATCCGGGAAATCGCCGCTTTGCGGCAAGCGCTCCAACAGCACGGCCTCATAATAGTTGGCCTGGATGTGCGGCGCCAAAGCCAGCAACAATAGTAATACCTCGTCTCGGTCGAGCCGCTCCTTTTGTATAAACTGCGTCATTGCAGCATCATACTGCGCCCAGTCCGGCTCAGGCGGAAAGCGCATGGCGCCGGCTGCCGAATCGGCCCCGAAATATTGATCCAAGCGGGCGAGGATGGCCTGCGTCAGGTATTGGAGTGAGAGGAGGAGGAGTTGGGGGTGCATGAAAGAGTTAATAATTCGTCAATACTCAGTATATCCGAAAAATTGATTAATTACCTTGGGGAAATAATGGAGTATAGCTCTACTTGTCAACTGGCTATCAACAAATAGAGGCGTTCTGGATTTAAAGTGAATCCTTACCTGATCAAAGAAAGCAGAATCGGATACTTTAATACATCCACTAGTTACATTGACAGAATGATGCCCACCGTGAAAATAGAATCCGTCTCTGTATATTTTCTTCCCATCAGGAGAAATTACCTGGATCCGCCCCTCAATTGCCAACCTTTTCGATCCCCACACACCAACAGGAGTGAAACAAGTACCAGATTGAGAACCGCAAGTTTCGGTACAGTAATGGCTATGAGTGTCACATTCAACAAGATCGAAACTAGAAATCTCTTGATAACCACTTCCAATACCACTGACCCCGCCGACTCCATTTTGAGGCCGTTTAACTTCAGGCCGTTTAATATTAGGACTGACCCAATACTTACCTTGTGGTATTGGGCCTACATTTTTTTCATGTTCTGAGAATCCTGGATGACCTGAGATAGCCGTGGTTTGATAAACAATTTGTCCATTTTGCACTATCCCTAAAAATCCGTTGAAACCTCCAGTATAGAAAATGAAATCATTAGGATATTTGGGCTTCGAAGCATTTTTTTCTGTCTCATTGCTCTTTTTCCGTATTCCTCCCCCCTGCTGCACCACATGCGTCAGCTCATGCGCCAGCAACCTCTTCCCCTCCGTATGCTCCGGGCTGAACTTGCCCGCATTGAAATACACATCCTGCCCGTGAGTAAAAGCCTGAGCGCCGAGTTCCTTGTTCATCTGCATCGCTTCGGTATCGGTATGGATGTTGACCCCGCTGAAATCCGTGCCGAACGACTGCTCCATTTCCGCGCGAGCCTTGCCGGGCAGCGGCCTGCCCTTACCAGCGGAGTTCTTTATGCGGTTGCTAAGTTGCGGCCCCGCCGTGCTGCCTCCAGCTTCAGCTTTCATTTGAACATCTTCCTCCATCGCCCGCTGTAGCCTTGGCGAAAGCGGGTCATGTTGCATCTGCACAGGCTCTTCCTCCTCGCCCGCCATAGCTTCAGCGACGGCGGCCTCCCGCTGTACTTCCGGTTTTTCCTGCACCATCTTATCCTCCTCCATGCGCTCATCGGCGGTAGCTGCGTCGCTGTCGGCGGCGGTCAAAACCCGTTGGATACGGCTGATGCCTTTACCCTGGATGGCCGGCGCAGCGCCTCTGCCCTGATTTTGCACCACGCTGTCGGCTACGGCATCGGCCTCCTGCTCATACCGGTCGCCCGGTTGGCCTATGGCGAGCTTGGCTTGTACAGTGGCTCCCCCCTGCGAAAAAAACGGGCTGCTTCGGGGCCTGTCGCCCTTTTTATCGAAGAAAGGCGTCGCATTGTCCTGCTGGGCCTCTTCGTGGTGCTGGTGCGGCCGGCGGCGCCCCGATCGGAATATGCTTTTCATGGCTGTTACATTTTGGCCAACATTTCTTGCGCCAGTTGCAGGTAGTCTTTGGCGCCGTTGGCGTTTTTGTCGAATGTAAAAATATCTACCCCCTTTTCCTGGGCATTCACCAAAGCTATATTGGTGCGGATAAAGGTACTGAAAATCTTCTCTTCCCCGTATTCCTCCTTCAGCTTTTCCAGTACATTCCGGTTCATGGTCTTGCGCCGGTCATACTTGGTCAATACGAATCCGAGCAAATCAATGCCCGGATTCAACAGCTTTTTGATCTTCTCCAGATGTAACATGAAACTGCGTACGCCTTTGAGCGGCAAAAACTCGGCTTGCAACGGCATGATGATCAGATCGCTTGCCACCAAGGCGTTGACCGTGAGCATGCCCATGGAGGGCGGGCAGTCTATCAGCACAAAATCGTAAGGCGCCTTCAGGCGGTGCAGCAGCGGTTTCAGGATTTGTTCCCGCCCATATATGCTCACCAATTCGATCTCCACCGCTGCCAGTTCAATGGATGCAGGCGCCAGATCGAGGCCGTGACGGGTGACCAACAAAGCCTCCATGGACGCGGCCTGTTCGAATGCTTCCTGGCGCAGCGCGTGGTAAATGTTGGGTTCGATCTCCTCCGACACACCCAGCGCCTGGGTAAGGTTGGCCTGTGGATCCAGGTCCAACAGCAATACACGTTTGCCCAGTTCGCGCAGGGCAGCGGCCAGATTCAGAGCGGTGGTGGTTTTGCCGGAGCCGCCCTTCTGTATCGCAATGGCGATGATTTTCATTTCGCCTATATCGTGCCGTTGAGGTAGCGGCAGGTGCGTTCCCACACGCACTTAGCTACATTTTCACCCAGCTTAGCTCCTTCCACATTACCCGGCATAAAATGGATGCCGCCATAAATGCGCGACATGCCTACTCCATTGGGGCCTTTAGCCAAGTCGTCGAGGGTGGGCCAGGAAAGCGTAATGTCGCAGGAGGGCGTACAATCCGGCTCTATGCGGGAACCTTTGGTAGGAATGGTCACGGAGCCGCCGTATTCATTGCTGCCGGTGAAACAACGCAAAATCTCGGCCGTAGCAGCCGAAAAGCAACTATGGCCGGACACATACTCCGCAAATGGCGGAGTACCAAGTAAATAGGGGCACCAGCCCTCGCCCTGCATTTCCACGGCACCGCGACATGGCCCGCCCCAGGATGGGAAATGCTCGTCATCGCGCAGTTCGGCGATCATCGTTACGGGGCGTACATAGTCATAGTATCGTTTGGCATCCCAGGCGGCGATGGAGGCATCGAGCAAAGCATTGGTGAGGGCGAAAAACAGGGGCACAACCGCATTGGCGCCGTATTCCCGCTTCACTGCTATTTCGCCTGCTATGCGGCAGCATTGCCCGGAGGGGGTGGTCCAGTACCCGCCGGAGGGGTCATACTCCATGCCGGGATGGCGGTCTTCGTGGATGCCGGCCCAGTATTCGGCCACAAGTTTTTGCGTCTCCGTGAGTTTGGCGCTGTACTCGGACACGGTATCACCGAGCGCCTTGAACTCCGCAAATTTCTCCTTCGTTACAGGCGCCGGCGGGCGAAATTGGTCCGCTTTGCTCAGGGCGAACGGCGTCACCTGACACCAATGCGGAGTGAGGAATTTTTGCGGTTTTTTGGCCACCAATTGAGGTTGCCAGTGGTTGATGTCCTTGGTGCGCACCGGAGGAGGTTGATTGATGGGCTGATAGCCGGTCCAGTCTTCGAAGCGATTGGCCTGGTTGGACTTGTCGCCTTCGCGGCATTCCAGCACCAAGCGGGCGGACAGGTTGCCAAGCCCTGCCGGATTATCGGGCTTTTGAGAGGTGTCGTCCGGGTCGAGGACCAAGTCTTTGACCATATAATTCCGCACCTTCTCCTTGAAGGCATCCGGCAGCGGATTGGCGTAGATGGCATCGCAGGTGATGGTGCGGTAGGCAGCAAAGCTGTAGGCGACCCTGCGGTTGGCCGCCGTGTTCCACTTGGGATCGCCGATGCGTTGGTACATATCGCCGGTAGTGGTGCTGCGCTCCTTGCCGGGCGAAAAAATAGACCAGGCATCGTACATGGCCGTGTGGATGATGCACAGCGCACGGGCGGCTACGGTCGGCCCCGTGTTGGTGAGGTAGAGGGCCTCGCAGGCCAATTGGTTCCAGCGCAGGGCGGGAGGGGGTGCATATGGTTTGGACATGGTGGTGGAAGGTTTTAAAGATGAGAAAATGGGTATGGTATGTTCAGTTGATGTTGTCGCGCTCAGAGGTTGGTTGGAGGGTTTTCTGGTAGTGGCGGTGCTTGGAGTGGTGGATTTTACAGCCTGTGGTGTTTAAAATACTGGCTTATAGTGCATTGTATGTGCTTATTGGTGATGGAAAATGTTGGATATGCAGGCGGGACTCGCGTGATAGTTTGGACGAGATGGACTTGATACGCGTGTCGGGGAAGGCGCGAGGGGATGCAAAGTGTGAAATGTTTGATATGCGGGTAGAACCCGCGGGATAATTCGCACGAGATGGAATCTCGGCGCGAGCGGGTATGGTGGCGGCTATTTATTATCTCCGAGACACCCATTCTGCTCTTGTTTGTAAGTTAATGTTTCCACCTGCTAAATCGTGGTAAAAAAAGCCCAAAACACGAGAAATATTATTATATGCTTCTCTTCTGCCAGGCGAGGGGCTTAAATCCAGCCTGTCATTTAAGCGATAAGTGATGGTAATATTTCCCATTGCGTCAACTTCTGCCCAATATCTTACAGTAGCATTTCTTAAAGCCCAAGTAAGCTCATTACCAGCTACTTGCCACGTTTCAACATGCGTCAACGGATTATCCTCGCCAATACTCCCCCAATCTTCATTTGGAGAAGTCCACCTATCACCTCCGAAGCCAACAAGTTCAGTACCTGTTGCATAAAAAAGTTGTGAGCCAAATCTATCGTCACTTCTCAACCTTCTCAATATCGCTTCCTCTGTTGCAACCATACGAGGGTCTCTTCTTATTTGACTTAATAAGTTCCCAACAAGATATACGATATCATAATTAAGTAACGAAGCTCTTCCTAATTCAATCAGGTTGGATGCTGTTGTGGTTTGTATCCCTTCCTCTCCAAATAGCCAGCCACTCGAAGGAAGAACCTCGCCATAGCGTTGAAATCTCGAAAAGTCAGCCACTCTATCCAAGTCAATATTTGTTCCAGTTGGATTTGTTACTCCTTGTCCAGATGAATTGGAATTAAATCTGTCACCAGTTCCTCCACCTTGATTTGGAAGGTTTTGTTGACTTGGTGTTTCCCCCCCTTGTCCTGGTGGCAATTGATTGTTATTGGTTGGAAAATTACCATTTGAAGACGCATCGCAATCTCTTGAAAAAATAGTTAATCTTTGAGTAGTGTAGTCGTTTTCTGGTATTGATTGATGATTGCGATAATGATTAGCTGGCGTATAAATACCTGTGATAATTGAATTAAACCATCTTGTTTGGAAATCATTTACATTAATGTAGTTAATTGCACGTCCAAAACCAATTGATGAAATATAATTCAATGGAAGAGGCACCCCTGTGGCAGCACTTGCCTCTGCTGCACAATTGGTATGATACGTTGTCCACCTTTCGCCTCCTCTTCTGAAATCTCCAGCGGGCGGATTTTTACTGTAATGATAAAAATCTTCTCCTTGTTCTCCAAACGGAGGTTGCCCACCCCTGCCTGGCTGGGAAGATATCCCGCTACTCGCCCTTTCCGCCATGTCGGCAAATAGCATCACCCCATCGTGGGGTCGCATTCCTTTGATCCAACCAGCACAATTCAAGGCAGGAAAGTTACATGCGCATTCAATATTTCCCGCCATGTGTGCTGGCATTATGATAGCTAATGGCCCAGTTTCACCATGCGCATCGGCGGCCCAGTCAAATGCAGCATCGTGTTCACGACACCCCTCATGTGTATCACATATTCTGAAATGGGTGTATCGCCAAACCTCTCCACTAAGTGGATCTGTGTAAACAAAAAATGGGGAAGATTTACAAGTGTCACAATCAGGGCCACATGCTCCTCTACACATTGAGCCACTAGCTCTTTGAGGTCTTCTTTCATAAACTTCTAAGGGACCTTCCAAGCGATTACCAGCACCATAATTCGCCCATGTCCCATTGTTTTGTGAAGGCAGTTTATGAAAAACCCTTAGAATGTCGCAGATGGTTTCGATTAGCGGACAATCATCCTTAAACCCTTCCCTGCTGATTGCTAAGTCAAAGTTTTCGAAGGGTGAGAGTCCTAAATATCCCCCAATGCTCAATCCAACACCGGGGCTACTTCCTCCGGGCACAATGGTTAGATTTGACCCAATCCCTAAGGTGGCAGCTATTTGATTATGCCATTCAAATGGCTGCCAATATATTCTACACAAATTTTCTCCTAAAAGACTGATTTGGCCGTATGCCCCCAAAAAGGCATCACCTGCCAATCCCAATTCAAGCGTGCTGAATCCACCTACATTAATTGCCCCTCCCCCATATTCCAACCCTCCTCCAATTGTCCATTTTGTTGTGCCAATTCCCCTCAGCATTACCGCTACACCTCCCTCTATACTTGTGAGCGGCACCGAAATTGGAACAGGTACTGGTCCCACCGGCACAATAGCCATTAATGATAATTGCCCAATAAGCCCTCCCCTTGCTTCTGCTCCTAAAGAACCAGCAACAGTAGCACTTACGCTTCCACTAATTCCATAGTGATGAGAAAATGGGTTGATGACCATTCTCACTCCCTCTAAACAAATTGGTCCTATTTGCGCTTGAAATTCTGGAGCTATTGTCCCAGTAACACCCACTTCTCCCGATATAAATAAATCTGGCCCTATCGGAATGGCAAATAGGGGAACCGTCTTGTCACCAGAAATTGGTTCAATATCAACCTGGTGAGCTAATGCTGGTATCGGGCAAAATCTTGGAAGGGTAATAACAAGTCCACTTGAAGTAATTGAGATAACTCCTCCAAACCTATCCACGAATGCTTGAATCCTCTGCCCTGCCTCGGTAGCCAGCCAATCCAAAACACCACTAACTGTTTCTGTTGCAATATTTACTGCACTTATCGCAGTGTCATAAATGGAACCTCCAATATTACGGGCGGTATAGATCGCTCTTTCGCCGATTCCAACCGCTGTATCAATTGCAGTATCTGCCACGTCAATCGCAGTATCGTATGCACTTCTACCCAATTCTGTAGCTCTATCCCATGTAGATTCAACGGGAGAAGTAACATCATCAACAAATTCACTCCAAGAATATTGTTGAATATATTCTTTATCAGTTTTTAACTGTGGAATCTCTTTCTTTTCTTCATTTGAAATTTGTTTTTGCCGGCTCTCTCCCCCCTGCTGCACCACATGCGTCAACTCATGCCCCAGCAACCGCTGCCCCTCCGTACTCCCCGTATCATATTTCCCCGCATTAAAATACACATCGCTGCCATGGGTGAAGGCTTGCGCGCCCAGCTCCTTATTCATCTGCACCGCAGAGCTATTCGTATGCACCCGTACCCCGGAGAAATCCGCCCCTATGGCGCCTTCCATCTGCGAGCGGGTGTTTTCCGGCAGGGGCGAGCCGCCGCCTTTGGAGGATTGCAGGCGGGATTCCAAGCTGGACGAGGCGGCAGGGGCTTCGACGCCGTCCGACTTGGGTTGCAGGGTTTCTTCTTCGGCTTCGCAGGCGGCACATTTCATTTGTAGGGCGCCGTTATTCGCCTCGCTCTCGAATATCGGCTTCTTCTGCACGGCCGGCAAAGCCTCAGCTCCTTCCAATTGCTCTTTTTCCTCTTTCTCACATTCGGCGCACTTGGTTTGCACACTGGGGGTTGCGGAGGATTGGCTCGCTGCCGGGGCAGGGGCTGCTTTTAATTGTAGTTTGGGTGCAATCGGCTTTTCTGCCGTTGGATTTGGGGTGATTGCCTCTGGCTGTGCCAGCCGCTGCACCACCTGATCCGCCACTTGATCCGCCTCCTGTTCGTACTTATCTCCCGGTTGGCCGATGGTGAGTTTGGTTTGAATAAGTGGGCGTGAGGCGTTGCCGGGTGCATTTTTGCCTGCGGTGAAAAAAGTCTCCCGTTCGGGCATGGCCATCGCTTCTTCTCCCGACTTCTGGAAGAAAGGGCGCCCCGTCTTGGGTTGCGCGGCGGTGGTAGCCGTGCTCTGTTTTTGTACGGTTTTCAAGGTTTAGGGTTCGCTTTCCGGCAGGGTGGAAAAATGGGTTACGACCAGAAGAATAGAAACAATAAGCATGAGCAGTGCCCAATACAGGCGTTTGCCTCCCACGCTTTCAAGCAGATGCCTGGCCATGAACAGGATTTTGGAATCCGAATCGGTGGCTTGTTGCCAGCCCGGCAGGCTAAAGGCCGCTCTTACAGAATCCTTCAATGCAACAGAGTATGCTTTGAAAAAACTCCAGCCGATGTAACGGCTCCATTCGCGGTCCAAATCAGGCGCTTCAAAGTAGCCGCCTATTTCCTCGGTTTCTCCCCCGGCAACCCGCTGTGTCATTCCGCTCGGCATATTGGCGTCATCCAAGGAGACAAATACTCCGGGGAAAAACGCCTCCCAATAGAAACGGTCGGAATCCACGGCGGCAATCCATGCTGAGCGAAATGTGCGGATGGCCTGATTGTCGTCATAGCTTTTGGCTACCAGATATTCCAGCATGTCTTTGGCCGTCAACATCATGCCGGCCATCAGGATGTTCGTTTCGGGTATCCTGATTTGTTCGAACAGCCGAAACAGGATTGTTTCCTCTACGGAATTTTTTGCTTGTTGCCTCAGCGCTTCCCTGATGGGCGGACAATCATTATTTTGGGCCTTCATAATGCTTAGGTTTTCGATGGTTATTCTTTGGGACAGACTACCTCCACTCCACGAACAGCATGTCCTCCATCCAGGGCAGTTTCACCATGTTGATGCCCCAGGGCAGGCGGTCGAGCAGGAGGTCGTAGGATTGGGCTTCGACCTGGAGCAGCCGGCCCAAATCGGTGCGGGTCAGTTTGCCGTCGCGCACTAAGAAATTGCCCCGCAGGCCGTCGGGCGAAGTGCTGCCCAGCGCGCCCCAGTTGTCAATGGCGGCTTTCAGCATGTCTTCCGCTTCTGCTTTTTCCTCCTCGCTCAGTTCTATTTCCCGGTACAAGGGCGTGTGCAAGGGAATGCCGCACAAGAGCTTGGGCAGGACCAGGTCGTACTCCGGGGCGCCGGTCTCGCCGGTGGCCAAGTAGTAGAGTAAAGCCGCTGCTTTTTGGCGGCGCCATTCATCCTTGAACCGGCGTTTTTCCAAGAGGCCGACGGTCTCAAAAAACATGGCGAGGAATGGGTGGAGCAATACCAAACCGGCCACGGGAGTGTGCAGGGCTTCTGATTCGACAGCAGTATCCGCCGGGCCGGCAGTGCCCCGGCTTGAATGTGGATCGGTTGCCGGGCCGGAGGAGACCTCCGGCAATTTTTCTCGCAGTATGCCCGTCCTGTCCTGCCCGATATTTGCAGGCTGGTCGGTAAGAGCGCGGCGTTCTGTGCCGGGTTTTGGGGCGGGCGTTTCAGGGTCGGCATCGGGCGCGCGCTTTTTGGTGCCGGTTTTTTTGTCGGCAGCGGCGGTATCTTTTACATCCAATGGTTTGCGGGCGGATGCGGCGGGCGGCAGGAAGCCTGCCCGTTTGAAAAACGCCTTGAGTTCAGGATAGGGATTCCTCTTTCCATTGGCCGCCATGACCAAAAGGGGGAGCATATCCCGGAGCGACCCGGAACGGAAAACCAATTGAAGCAGATCGTCGGCAGTGTAAGGAGATCGCGATTGCGACAGGGTTCGGAAGACCGCTTGCCGGCAGTGTATCTCTAACAGCCGGGCAGATCGCACCGCATCCAGGGTGGACCGGGAAGGCCACAAATCGGCAGCGCCCTTGTCGTGCATTCCCGGATCAGCACTGGTTTCCTCATAAGCAATCAGCGCTTCCATCAACTCAGTGAATGCGGCGCCGACGCCGGGCGGCAGTTTTCTGCGCGGCTTGCCGGTCGTCAGCATTTCGGCAATTGCCTGTGCAGCTTTGCCGGTTTCTGAGAGCACAGCAAAAAGTCCGGTTGCTTTGCGACCGGTGAATAGTTCTACCAAGTGCTCCAAAAACTGCGGTGGGTGTTGCATGACCAATCGGCGGAGCGCTTCGGGATTGCTGCGCAGCAAACGGGCCAATTGTTCCAAAATCCGCATTTCGGTACCCAATGCGGCGAGGATGAGCCGGCGCCATTCCTCTTCAGGAGCGGGGACGACGTGCCGGGGAAGCCTTCCGTGGCGCAAAAAATAGAGCCACTGTTCAAACCGGGCTACCCGAAGCGGTTTTTTCTCCACACCTGCAGCGCCATTCTTCAGCATCTGCTTCAGCGCATCCTTGATGCTTTCGATCATGCGGTCCAACCAGGCCGAAGAAGCCCATTCAGCCTCGCTTATCCGCCCCAGGTGGATTTCCAGGCGGTCTATGGTGATCCACTCTTCCTCTGTGCTGTATTGATCGAACAGGCGCTCCATAGCGGGAACGGCATGATCGCGAAAAGCGCGGCTCACGGCTTGTTGCACGGCGAAAGCCTCCCCGCTGTTGCGCAAGCTGAGTTCGAATACCTGCCGTGCAATGATGTGCTGCATGAGGAGTTATTTCAGGGTCATTTCAGCCACTTTAAATACCGGTTGACGGCGCTTTTGCCGAAAACCCCGCTTACCTTGCCGGCCTGGTCCCAGTTTTGGGCCAGTTCCCTGAGCTTGAAACCTTTGACCTTCATTTGCGCAAGCAAGGCTTTGAATTCTTTTTCGTGAGCGAAGGGGGCGCCTTCTTTGTCCTGTTCTACGGCTTTGTCCAGGAGGTGCCATACTGCGTTTTTCAGCAGGATGGTTTCCGGCAGTTCGGCGGAGGAAAGGTCATCCGTTTGGTCGAGCAGGTAAGTGGCGTGTTTTTTAAATTCGGAGAAACGCGCCTCGCTGTTCAGGAAGCTGTCGGCTATGCGGTGGAAGATTTCGGGGTCGGATATCTTACTTTCCAAGTGCATCACCTCTGCTTTGCGCTCCTGTATCCGGCTGTTGAAACTGCGCCGCTCGGCGGCTGCGCCATTGGCAGGTGCAGGAGGTTCTTCTTTTTTCTTTTCCAGCGCCGGAGCCGAAGACTCTACTGCAATGCTGCGCGCCTCAGTAGTGGATTTAGGCGCCTCGGTTAAAGGGATAGCAGTGATCGTCTCTAACTGGCTGGAAAGTATGGAGCGGTGTGTGATTTCCGGCTGCTTATCCTGGGCCTTCGCCGGAGCAGGATGGCAACGGAAGAGGTGGAGGAAGTGTCCGTTTTCCGCTTGCAGGTAGTTGGAACTGCTCTGCTTCACGATTCTGTCATCCTGAACTTTGCTTTTGATTTTTTCTGCGCAATCACATGGCTCCTTGTCGCCGATGCCGGGTTCGCACCAGTGGTAAGGTATCAGGGCAGTCAGGCATTTTACCATGCAGCAGCGGAGATTGCATTTTTGTCTGGATGGGTTCTGACCTTCATATTGAGCCAAGCGGACGGTGTCTCCGCAGCAATCAGGCAGTTCGGAGCAGTCCATGTCGTTGTCGGGGCAGCGCATCCAGGTCAACCAAAGTCGGTAGGTATCCTCGAAACGACACATTTGCCGGGGGCTGAGCCAAACTATATTGAGGGCTATATGCGCCGGCGCTTCCTTATACAGCACATGCTGGAAAAAGGAGCGCGCATCGGCGTCGTGGAAGCGCTTCATCCAGGACGGCAACACCAGGGTAGCCCAGAAGGAGTACAAATCGGCAAACGGGAGGTAGCTGAGCGGCGGGTTTTGCTCTTTCTCGCAGGGGTCTTTTTCGAAAGGATTATCCACCCAGCACAATGTACACTGCATGTCAGGGCATCCTTGCAGCAGGCAGGGGTTGCAGGGTTTCAACAAGTTATCATCGGAGTCGGTGCATGGCTGATTGGGCACATAGCTGTCTTTGCAATCTTCAACGCAGGGCCTCAGCAGGATGTGTTCCAGCAGGTGCATGCCTTCCACCGCCGTACACGCCTTCACCGCCGCCATACTGCTGTCGCGCGTGTATTTGTCGTTGAAGAGGCAGGGAGACTTGGCCAGTACGCAGCAGGTGTCCACCAATTGAATGGTCCAAGGGCCGCACTCCGTCTCCGGCACGATGATATACTGGTACCGGCTTTCCGGTGTGCCGGTCATGCTGTGTATGCGCAAGAGCGTATGGGCGTGGCTCAAAGCGCCGGATTCGGTCTTGAATCCTTTTACACCGGCCAGGAGCGTATCACATTCAAAGGGGGGAGCCGCATCTTCATCGCATGGATCGAGGATGGTAATGGGGGACTCCGCAATGGGGGGCGCTGCTTTATCCGTATGAACAGCCGGGATAATGGTATCAGGGCGGGTTCGTTGTCGGGTTATTTTCAGGAAGTGCCTGCCTTCCGTTTTGTTAATAATGAAACGCTTGGCTTCCGACGTTGCAATCAGATCATTCAATTCAGCCATCAGTTGGTCCAAGGCGGCTTGGGCTTTGGCCTCCGAGTCATAAGCGCAAGGATGAACTGCTACGCGGTAACATTCGTCCACTATGTAGTAACCAAACCGGGTTTTTCCACTTTCCGGATCGGTTTCTTCAAACGAATAACAGGCCGCATCGTTCTGGGCAGCCGCCAGGAATCGTTCGGCGCCGTAATGACAACAGGCATCGTACAATTCAAAGCCGTAAGTGAAGCGTTCCGGATCAAAGTTTATCTTGATGTGATAATTTCCGCTTTTTATCCGGGCGATGATTTGCGCAGCGGCAGAGAGCGCCTCCTCCCTTGTATTATAGAGCAATTCGCCTTTCAGAAAATAGTCGCAACGAAGAAATTCCAAATTTTGCGTCGGCTGGTAATTTACTATTGGAGCATACAACCCATTTTCCATGGCATAGGCACTTTGCAGCACCCCAAGTAGTACCGCCGTAATCGCGTTTAGGAATTTCTCCTGTGGTGTTTGCGATGTATTATTCCACGTGGGCAAGTGCGATAGCTCCTCCTCAGTGTGCCGGCAAGGATGTACCGCCAGTTTGCAGCAGTGATCCGTTATGGGCAAGTCGGGAAGGTGGGGGACATCTTTGGGAGGAATCTCCAGATTGATAAATGCCGCAGCGAAAAGCGCACTGCCGGGTTGTTCGGATCGGGCTATGGAGTCATAACCATCATCGTGGTCTTCTTGCTCCGGTTCTTCGCAAGGGCAAAAAGGCGCTATTTGATCGCAGAGGTCGCGGCCCCAAGCTTCATCTTCTGTTTCGTAACACCATTGGCCGGTGGCCAATACCTCGCGTATCTCTATCTGGTATTTCACCCCTTCCCCGGCATGGTCACAGCTCGGCTCCATTTGCCCGGCGCGGCAGTGATCTCCACAAGCCAGCAACTGCATCAGCTTTTTGAATCCCTGCCAAGCTTCGTTGAAGCTATCGTAGCATTCCCAGCTTTGCCACTCGAAGCTTCCGGAGGGTATGTTGAATAAGCGGAAGTAGTATTTTTTTCGTTTGATGCCGTTTTCCCACACTTCAAAGAACCGGACAGGAAAGCTCTTAGCCCATTTGACCAACTGTTCGATCTGAGCGGGGGTTGCGTTGTCGTAGTTGTCGGCGACAGCGGCAATATAATTGCCGATCTTCCCGCAAGAATCCGGTTGTAGCTCAAAGCAGCCCTGCGTACATATCAGGCGGTCTTGGCCATAGTTGTCCTCGCAGGAAGCGGCCTGCAAAATTTCGAGGAATTTTTCCTGATAGGCAGCTACCGCCAAAGCCTCGGTATCGTATCCTGTAATACTTTGAAACAGTACCAATTCCGGCCCGTCGCCGATGGCGCCTTTTATGATGAAGTGGTATTTGCAGATACAGTTCTCGCCTGTGCGTTTCTGTATCACATCCGCAGCGCCGAAACAAATATCGAGCCAGGTGAAATCATGCGGTTTTTTCAGACAAATTTTGGACACTTCATTTGCCGCCGCCGCCTTATCCGGCCAGCAAGCTCTTTTCGGCCTGTAGCCGTCGTATTGCAAAACTGGCTTCGGTTCGTAGCAGCCGCCTTCAAGGGTATCTTCTTTACAATCCGGATAGCAATCATCAGGCGGATTCAAGTGGGGATTGCAAGCCCACACAGCAAAGGGGTGGCCTTTTTTCACCAAGCGGTAAGCGTATTCCGGCCTACCCTGGGGTGGCTGCACCCATTTGGAATAGGACTCCATCAGGCCGGCGGGATGCGTAACGCGATAATCGAGGAAGGATTCAACTCGTGCAGGATCGCCGCCGGCGGCGGCCGTTGCCTTGGCTACCGGCTCTTCCCCCATTTTGAGGGTGAGGGCGGTGGTTTTGCCCTTGCCGGTTTTCTCCAAAGTGGCGAGGTGCAGGTTTTTGGCAAATGCGCCGAAGGCTTGCTCCGCCTCTTCATGGCGTGTAAACTCGTGCATACTTTCAAAAAGCGGCTCATAGCTGCCGTCCGGCCCGTCCCAATAGTAGTAAAAACGGTAACCGGCAGGAGTTTTCCGCACATCAAAAGCAAACACTTGGGCAGTAACGGCATCTGAAAGGCTCTTGGCTGCGCGGGTGGCATCCCCGGAATGAACCCGCGCACTTGCCGTTTCGGTTTGTATCAGGTTGCCTTTGGCTTTCACTTGGCTCATATCTGCCAGATCGCACAAAAAATCTTCAAATGCCTTACCTGTGGCAGTTTCGCTTTCGTACTCTTCTACCGATTGCAGGATGAGCCTTTCCTTTTCGTCGGCCAGGGCAAAAGCCCAAGAGGGCGCTTCCCGGCGTACTTGCAGGGGCGCTTCGCTCTTCTTGAGGATTTTCACTGTTGCCTGAAGGACTTTGTCCCTCTCCGCAGCGGAGTCGAAAGGTTGAGGCGACTCTGCAATGAATTGATTATGGGCGTCTTTGAGTAGGTAGATGTAATGGAGGTTGGTCTCATCGCCGGATTTCACATAGCGGCCGGTTTCGGTCGCATCCTTATGCGTTTCCATACCGGTGCGCAGCGCTTCTGATGCAGAGGGGTATAGCGCATAACTCAAGAGCAGCGGCTCGCCTTTATCGTTATTCAGTCTGAACCCCCAGCAGTCGGGTTTTGCAGGCGTTCTGGGCTTGGCTTTTTTATTGCCAAAAATAGCTGCGAAGGCTTCAATAAGTATCTCCGGCTTACTATTACCGGCATCTGCGGGCTGAGTGGAGGCCAAGACTGCATCCGTGTCGCTGCGCAATTCGATGTGAAACGCTTTGCCGTCGGAAGAAAAGACTGGGATGTAATATGCTGTTTTTTGCCCCCATTCTTTGGCCTGCCTCCATGCGGTATTAGCCCTTGCGATGTCGGAAAATATCCTTTCGCTTTGTAAGACTGTACCGTCTTCTGCGGCTATTTCCCAGGTGCGGCCATTGCCGGCAGCGTACACGGCGCCGCCCTCCGGCATATTTTTCGCAATATCAGCCCATGCCTCGCTCTCCGACAAAAAGGCTGCCTCCGAACTCAGGTAGGAGCGGGTATTCTGCTCGAAGCGATGCCACTTCCAACGGGTCGGGCATGGCAAAATTTGGCGGTTGAAGGCAGCCATATCGAGATACCTGCCGGCAGATACGGGCATGGGCGACAGTTTCCGGCTTCGGCCATTCGCATCGCCGGGTATGTCGGAGATAAATGCCTTCAATTGTTTTTGCGCCTGTGCATCCTCGTTGGTTGCAAATTGGCGTTCAGAGGCATGAACAAGGCTGCCCTGAGCATCGTGCAGTTCCTGTACATAAGCATACCGGCTTACCTGCACATTGTCGGATACAGACTGAACGGCAAATAATGCTTTGATCTGCTTGGCTTTTTCCAAAGCCTCAAACTCGGAATCAATGGGATTGGGATACGCAAACGAGACATACCCGGCTCTAATGGAAAGCGTGTATTTTTGTGTGAGGGGGTCGTATCCAACCTGAAAAGGACGGTCGGACAAAAGCGTCTCGTGGAGCGCTGCGGCCACACTCTCGGCAGCGAAATCGGAAGTAATAGTGTCAAGCGATGCTAAAAGCGGGCTGTTGTGCCAATCGTCGAGTACCACCCTGTAAGAAGAGCCTTTTTCAAAAACCTCAATATTGCACAAAGACTGGCGCCGGTCGTCGGTAAAGCCGGAAAGGAGCATAGCCCGCCGCTCATAGCCGGAGATATTGTCGGTTCCCCATGCTGGTTGCAGGTAGTCGAAAGCCCGCCCTCTGTTCCGACTGATGTCGTCATACTTGGATAAAAACCGCGACTTGTCTTCCACGCTTGTGCGCCGACGCATTTGCTCGTCCTGCACCATGCCGGCCAACATGACTGCATAATCGGTAAATTTTTCTGAAAACCTGGCCAGCAAATGATCCAGAAAACCCTCTCGCCTGTGTATGTATGCGCTTTGGTTTTCCAGCATTTCCTGCAAGATGTGTACATAATCCATCTCACGGGATACCAAGGAGAAGGTGTGCCGGCGATCACCTCCTGCGGCAGGGTCGTATCCGGATGTGGAAAGGTTGTTCTCCCACATACCGAGGAAAGCGGCTAATTGAGCGGCGTTTTCAGCCTCCTGCGCCCGTTCGTAACGGCCGACGCCGACCAGTACCAAGCCGCTGATGGATGGAAAGCGAAGTATAAAAAACCAGCCTGCGCGGTCTCTCCGGAGGTCAATGGTGTAGTTTTTTTCTTCCAAAGAGCGGCGAACGAGGTTCAGGTCTGAATCCCGTCGAATGACATACCCATAAGTGGAAGAACAAACCTCCTCGTCACAGTTGCCTTTTTCGTATTCCAAGCAGGCGCCGGGGGCTTTAATGACGAGATGGCCGTTCAATGTTGCCTCCAGTTCGCTGAGGGCGTGGGTCAGCGCCTGATCGTCTCGCACCGGCAGTGCCAGCACAGAGCCTTCCACAATACCTTGGTCTTTTGCTGCAAAGAAGCGGTTGAGTTTCTGAAAACCGGGGGTGTTGTCCTGGTTCAAAACTGCCGAGAACAGGGTGTGCCGGGCATCCTCCGGTCTTTGGGATTCCTGCTTGAGCGAAAACAAATCCCTCAACCGGCTTAGCTGTTGGAGATAATCGGCCAGCAGTTGATCGAAAAACAACAAATAGCCCTGGAACTGGCGAGCCTGAACGCGCCGTAGCAGCGATGCAGATTCGGGCAGGCCCGTTTCGCCTATGCCATAGACCCTGGGAAATTCGTTCTGGATGGAGATGTAATCCGGCAAATCCTCCCTGAAGGCGCCCTTGGGTACAAGCATATCCAGAAACGAATCGGAAAGGTAGCTCTTCTGGTACCGGGTCAGCTCTGCGTGTGCCTTTCTTTTGTTGACCGGGATGGCGCCGGTAGCAGTAGATAGGGAAATATTGGTCAGGGAAGTATTGTCAAAGAGGAATATCGGCGCTGCATTTTGAAGCAACCTGAAACGCCATTCGGCCTGAGGCCAAGGTTTTTCGTCTCCGCAATCCAGATGCGGCAAAGGTACATGAGTGACATCCGTGTTCAGGCAGAGGTTTTTTACAGAACGTACCCCTGGCACGCTATGAATGACAGAGTATAGGTCTGACAGGTGAATTTCTTTGGTTCGCTCAATACCTTCCAATTCTTCTGTATCGAGGAACCCGAAACTCCTGAACTGTTCTTCCAATTCCTCCGCTCCTGTGCCTTTGCAAAAATCAGGCGGCCCATCCTCTCCAATGGTCTTTTCCAGAATAGTCTTAAGGGAGTAGGGCCTCCCTGCAAAAATTTCCTCTATTGGCCGGCCCTTCTCCAGCAGGCTTTGCAGGGAGTGAAAGCGAGCCGTCGGCGAGATGAAGTCAATAATCCTGCGGAGAATTTCAAAGTAGGTTTTTTCGGCGTCAGTACCGGGGAGTATCTCCACGTTGGCACAAAGCCCTACGTTTTGAGGACACAGTATGGTGATGCTTTCGAAATCTTCGCCGAGGTTTCGATGGGCCGACAGCAGGCAGCGAACCTGGTCGAGAAATTCCTCCCTTACTTCTTCCTTTTTTTCTGGAGTATCTTCTTCCTCTATTTTTTGAAACCACTCCTGCTCCATTTCGAGGTAGATATGGTATAGGCCGTTCAAGTCAATAAAATTCTTGCCGGGCGCGGTGCTGCTTCCTTTACACCCGCAATCATTTTCGGGGTGGGAAGGAGTACTGCCGGGGGTATCGCTCTGTCCGGTTCTATCGTCATGCGCTTCGCACTCACAGCAGCACAATTTACCGCTTCCATCCAGATACAAGCGGGGGTTTCTTTTCTCCACCGGTTCGAGCCAGGCATTGCGCACGCCCTCTAATTCCATGAGGAGTTTGCGGTAATCCGTGATGGTGAGGGGATTGCAAGAGAGTATCTGGGCGGGCGTGAAGAAATTGTCTTCGGCAGCGCCGTCTTTTTGAGCCAGCAGGTCTTCTATGGGCAGTTGGGTGCGGTACCCCAGGTCCAGCAGGGCATAACAAAGCACTTCCAGGGTGGTGATGCCGGGATCGTGGGTGTTGTGGTCCGTCCAGATACGGCCGGCCAGGTCGCCGATATGCCGCAGACCTTCTTCCCGGAGCCGGGCGAAATCCAAATGGGCCGGCCAGGATTCGTCCACTTGACGAATTACCTTGCTATGGAGCGTGTTTGTTGACATGGTTTAATGATGGAATGTAGTCATTCGGTATTGAGACACATTGCCCAGGGAGGCATTTTTCAGGGGCCGTACTCCTCTTCTGGTGGGGGAGCAGGCGTTTTACAAATCTGGTGAAAAGGAAACTCATTGCCGGCTTCAGCAAAGCAATCGGGTTGCGTATCCGAATACCTGGCGCAATCATCCTCATCCACGACAACGCATATCTCCCCGGCAGTGAGGATGGAGCGGGCAGTCACCGGGCCGATTGCCCTGAGCAGGCTGGGGGCATCTTCATCGCCTGACAGCGATAGGCAAGTGATGAAGTCCACATAGTCCAGGCTTTCGATGTATCGGATCACTTCCGATTCGCTGACAGCTTGCCCAAAGACCAGCTTGTCGGAGTCGCGGGTAATATACCAAGGCGCCAAAAGATTGGTCAGGTCTTCCTTCAAACGAGCAGCGTAGAAGGTTTTGTCTTTTCCTTTGCGCAGCCGCACCCGCACGTTGAGGTTCACTTTTTCATAGCGGGGGTTCATTATTTTAAGCCTGACAAAGGGCGAAATCTTTGTTTTGAGGTAGGCTTTTATTTCTTCGAGCAGGCTGACAGGTGCGCGTGGTTCGAGGTCTTGGCCAGGTTTCAGCTTGGTGAGATCGGGTACTACCGCGATGGAAACGAAGCCGGGCGCCCAGTCCAAGTCGCGGGAATAATCGTCGGCTGAAAGCCCGAAGACGTGATTGAGACATTTTACTTTGAATATCTGCGGGAAGGCCTCCAGCACCAGTGTTTCGTAATCGAAAGGCGAGATGGCACGCCCTTTGTGCCGCAAGTGTTCGCTTACCCTCTTGTAAAAACTGTTCCCGGATTCGGGCGGTAAGCCGTGGAAGGAGGCGTACGGCTGAGCGGTTTTTTTTACGCCGGCTTCCGGCTCGGCCATTTTTGTAATGCTTCCCGCCGGGAGTTCCCGCGCGAGGCGCTGCAGGTCGTTGGCCGATTCCGGTTTGAAAGTGACCCTTGCGGCTTGCGTATGTACGGCAATGGCTTCACTTATGGCTTTTACTTTTTGTATGGGCTGTAGAGAAACGGCGTCGCCGGGGATTTCGCATTGCTCGGCATCGTCCACTTCGCTTACCGAAGCTTTAATCCAAAACAGGTCGGGGGGCATCACCGTGTTCCCGGTGCGGGTAATGCCCTTTGGCAGGGCAATTTTTACGATACCTGAAACGGTAAGCCCCTTGGTTTCATCGGAAATGATGTCGAAGCCCGGCCTCAATTCCTGCCATTGGTTGTTGGCCAAGTGGTACCACCTGACCAAAGCCCGGTCGCGCTCGCTGTCTGCGGTGGCCTCTGCCAATTGGAAAAGTAAATTGAGACTGCTGCCCGGCCGTAAGTTGCTCAAGCCGATATACAGCGTGCCTTCGTCTTCAAAAACAGGCAGCAGTGTGGGGTTGGCTTCCAGGTCTTCATGCTTATATGTGCCCTCGAAGGGATAGAGGTGTACAATGTCAATGTCGTCTTTTCCGGCACAGGCGGAGTAGTCTAAGCAGATGTTTTTGATGGTGGGGGTCCAGGGTTCGTTGGGGATGAGAATGGCATTCCCCTTGTCAAAGGCATCTTGAATATCTTTGAAAAAGACCTTGATTTTATCTAAAAGTTTTGGGTCAATAAGGTTTTTTACTGCATTTTCAAGATTGATTAAATCACCCCTGACCTCTCCAATAGTTGTAATATCAGCATCATCTTGTCCTGGGCCAGTAAAAAAATTCCAATAGGAAATGCCTGACATGAAGGTATTGAATAAACCACAAATTTCATTGGCATTCGTCGAATTGCTTTCTCCTAATATCTCTGTGGTACAATCCAAAACATAAGTTTTAATAGCGACAAGCAGTTCTTCAAAAGTAAATTGGTCATCACCCAACAGCGCGGCAAGGCCCGGTATCTGAAAGACTGCCTTGGGAACTACCGTATTTAAGGCCATCATTTGCTTCGCTAACGTGATGGCATACTGGTTATGGAAAAAATCCCGGTTTTCTAAGCAAAACCTGATAAAGCCGTCTTTGGTATCTGCTTGGTATGGGCTTGCCGGCCTACAGACATCTTTTCCTTTATTCTTGTCTAAAGGAAAATACCGGCTATCTATCTTTATGGTCTGTTCAAAGGGGAAAGGAGAAGGGTAGGGCGGCAAATCTTTGGGGCATTTGCAGGCGCAGCCATCGCCTTTACTTTCAAACAACTTCCGGTTGTAGTGAAGCGTACATGGGTTTTGTCCTTTTAACTCCGGGTTATCAGGTGTATTAGAACCCTCCTCTGGGCAGCAGGTCTTTTCTTTTGGCCGTGCTGAAGTGCCTTCTCCATGCCAGTGCCCACCATCAAGAACAGAGATATTTACCTCGAAGTCTGATGTTTTCAACTCGGGATCATAGGCGGCGTAGTACTCCTCCAAGTTGCCGGGCTTGTCTTTCCAGTTGATGTGGATACACAAGTCCTTCCAACATTTTTTAAGAATCTCGTTGCTGCCGATATAAAAACATGGGCCTGAAAGATTGGCATTAGGTATTATGGGGGGGCTTGGGCAACCACCAACAGGGGGGGTAGGTGCAGGAGTTGTATCTCCGTCCTTCTTCTTATCTGCGTCCACCACCACCGGCCTCACCCCGAAAGGCTGAAACGGGCTGTTGGGGTCGAGCAGGTTTTCATCATTTTGGATGACAATGTTCTTTTTGATACCGCAAACTTTCACATCAATACCGGCATCCGCCACCTGCAGACGGCGCAGGAATTGGTAAAGATCGTAGGACTTACCGGCGGATTCGCCTCTTCGCTCTAAGCAGCAACAATCACCAGGTGTGATTAATGGCTTTGTTCTCGATTTTTTGCAGGCTTCTTCTATATCGAGCGGATCACAAGGGTTGTGGCTGTCGTCCGGCACTTCGAGCTTCAGCTCGCTGTTCAGTTCTATTTTTGCTACCGGAAAGTTTTTTTCAAATTGGTAGTCCTCCTTGTGTTTTTCCAAGTCGTAGCAGATAATAGCCGGTTCTGTTTCGTCAAGGACTATTTTAATGTCGAACTGGATGTTTTGAAGTTTAGAGGTTGTATTTCCTTCGCAGTCTTTTATATCCAAGCCCTCCAACGGTGATATTTTCGTTTTGATCCTCTTGGGTACATACCAGCCCTTTTCACCTGTCAGGGCAATTTTGAAAATGTTGTTGCACGCAAGGTGTTTTTTCAACGTCTCCAAATCGGCTTCGGAAAAAAGCAGTTCACTATTTTCGCCGACAAAAGTGGCCAGTTCATCCGTGTCAATGAATATAGGCAGGCATTCTTTCAGATCGTTTCGGTAAAATACCTTCTTGTAATACTGTTCTAATTTACAGACAATTTCGCCATCCAAACACTCACATTGTTCCTCCGTCAGACAGCACATCACCCTTTCTTCCCGCTCCAGAAAACATTCCAACAACTTGATCTCGCAACAGGAAAACAGCCATTCGCAGGAGGGCTCATTCTTGACGTTCAGGCAATTGAGCAAGTCGTAACCGAGCGGGTAAGGGTTTTTTCCAGAAAGCAGGCCGGTAAGGAAGGCTCGCCCTTCATCGGAAAGAGGGTTCTGGAGTCGGTCATTGGTATTTTTCAAAACAGGAGATTGTTGGGAGGCAGTTTCCCAGTTTCCGTATTCAAGAAGAACACCTTTCAATACTTCAATTTTAGATTTGCCATCAGAGGCAGTATCGTCTAAGTAACATTTCAGGATCAGCTTCTCCTTCTCCGAATATTGTCCGCTGTATTTTCTGCACAGGCTGTCAAAGTCAATAACCTCATCATCCTGCAGATGACATTTCAACAAGGCCAGGGCATTGAAGGAGAATGCATTGGCCAATTGTTGCAAAACCCTTTCGGTGAGGACATAGTAAGGTTTTCGCAGTGCCTTGTTTACACTATTAATATAGGCATTCAACGTATCATCGTCCAAATTCAGGACGTTGGCACAGTTCAGCACGATGTGAATTTCCCGCTTACCCTCCTGCAGCAACAGCACCGGAGAAGCCAGCATAAGCCCTATTCTGGCGTTGGGATGATGATCGAGTTTGTCTTTACCGGGTGCGAGCGTTTTGGATTCTTTGGCGCCCAAGGTAGCCCAATTGGGAATTTGGTTCTCCGGGAAAGCCTGCCCAAGCCCGTCGGCCGAGTTGGCCACCGGCGCCATATACACCCCCTCCAGCGCGATGACCTCTTGGGATACGCAATCGTTTACTGTTGTTGCGCTTTTGGGTTTTGCGGGCAACTTTACCTGATTAAGGTACAGGGTGCGCAGGCTGCCTATGGCTGCTTTGTCGAGTACGATCTCCTTGTCAAGGGAGAAGAGTACGTCGGCCTTGTTGTTGTCCTTGCCGTCTTTGAATACAGTGTCCTTTTTTAGCAGGTACTGTTCCAGGTGTTTAGCTACTTCAAAGACCAGGTGCGCGTGGTCCGGGCGGTGCGGTTTGGGCTGAATGCGCAACACCTGCCGGTAGAAAAAATCGAGATGTTTTTCACTCAGGCGGTTCATGTCGCCCTGCACATACTGAAATAACTCCAGAAAAGTAAACAGCAGTGCCAGGTGCGGGTCGTGCCGTTTGCGAAAATCTTCCTGCAAGGGCTTCAGGCTCTCGGCAATATAGTCAGGCGCTGAACGGCTGATTTGGCGCAAAATATTGAGAAACTTCCCGAAGACCTCGTCCGCCAGTAGTCTGGCGGATTCTGTCCGGTCGAAAGCGGAGGTGGGATCCACCGGCTTCAATAGGTCGGTCACCTTTAATCCCCATATTTGCTGGTTGACAAAGGGAAAAAAATTTCGCTGTGTCACCGCCTGAGCCCTTTGCGCTTTTTGATAAATTTTAATAAAATCGAGCAGCGGAAGTTTCAAGTCGGCGCCGATTGTATTGGCCAGCAAGCGTTTAAACCTGAACTCAGAAATGGCCGCCTCTGGGAGCGTACCTGCGGCCTCTTTTTGGAGGCGCTCTTCTCTGCTCAGGGTTTCATACCAGTTGAAAGCAGGCTCAATGAGTTCTTCAAAGCAAAAGTCCAGCAGAGAACTGAACGTATCCGGGCCGGGCATGCGCTCGAAATCGGATTGCAGACGGGCATACTTTTTGTCAATGGCCTCTCCATCGAATTTACTGATGCGCGCCAACAGGAAAGGGAGGCTGTTTTCCAGAAATACGCGCCAGTCTCCCGATCGCGTAAATGCACCAGATTCCTCGCTTTGCGCAACGTCGGTGAAGTTTATCTGCCGGGAGTACCGGTAGAGATAATCCAGAATATCGGCCCAGGTGCGCCCATCTATGGGTACGGTAGCCGCTTGCAGCACGTCGTTGGCGCGCTTGAGTTGGCTCGACCCCGGTTCTTCCCTTAGCGGATGTTTAAGTTCGCAGAGGTTCATTATGATGCGGTGAAGATTTGGGAGAAATGTTGCCGTGGTCAGATATTCCTGTCGGCTTCGCGCAGGTAGAAATCATACACATAATTGTAGCGGGAATTCGTCTCTATAATCCTGTAATCTACCTCAATGGTGAGGCGTCCCTCAATGAGGTCGAAAGACCCCGGTTGTGTGATGGTCACCTCTTCCACAACGATGCGCGGCTCGTGGTAAAGCAAGGCATTTTCCACCATGTCTTTTAAAAAAGCCAGCAGATTGCTGTTCACTGGCTCAAACTGGTAGTCAGACAGGTTGCAGCCGTATTTGGGCTGCATGACCCGCTCTCCCAAACTGGTGGATAATAGGATTTGAATGCTTTGATTGATGTCCGTCTCTGCGCTTACCATTTCCACTGTGCCGGTATCGGGAGAAAACCACGGAGGAAATGACCAGCCTGTTCCGAGGAATGATTGCTCTTGTGTCATAGCTGTGTTGGTATTTGTGGATGGGCTTGGGCATATCTGCTTCGAAGGAATACTACCCTCCGATCAAGACGTTGGGCGCCCCTGCAATAATGATTCCTCCATGTGCGGTAAGGTCTCCGATTCGAGCGGCGGGTCTGCCGCCTATCAAGACTGTTCCGGAGCCTTTGGTGATTACATCCGGCGGGCCTGCACAGGTGCAAAGGTCTCCAACGACAGCGGCCGGAAGCCCGCCGATAAGCACATTGGGTACCGAGGGGCCGGTAATCGGGCCTCCACCGTGAGTAGGTATCGGGCACGTATGGAGGTCGGTTATGCGGGCTGCAGGGGGCATGATTTTTGCAAATTAATTGATCTTTACCAATCCCCCGGATATTTCGGTAATTCCCGATCCAGCCAGCTTGGCCGTGGCGCCGCTAAGAGACACAGGCCCCTGAGCCGATGCGGAAATTTGTGCGCCGCCAATTGACAAGGTGGCGCCCGCACTAAGAGAGAGGTTGATACCGGCTTTGATATTGACGTTTTTTGGGCTTTCTATATCAATGCCTGATGGACTGAGGTTTATCTTGTTGCCGTTTTGATCCTGAATAGTAATAGACATTCCCGCTTCATCCAGTTTGATGCTGTTGCCCGCCGGCGTGTCTATGGTAATGGTTTTGGTCTGATCGTGGAAATGAATGCGCATCTGGCTGCGCGTAGTAAATCCCTTCTCGTGGTTCACATCCTGTGCGGTGATGGGGGCGGGTTTGGCGCTGCTGTGCAACATGCCGAGTACCACAGCATCGCGGGGGTCATCGTTGATGAATCCAACAATCACTTCGTCATCAATTTCCGGACGGAAAAATGCGCCTCTGTCTGCTCCGGCATCAAGGCTGGCCACTCTGGCCCAGAGGCCCTGGGCATTCGGGTCAATAATGGGGAGTTTGACCAAAATACGGCCCTCGCCCTCCGGGTCGCTTTCCAATTGAACTACTTTACCGACCTGGAGGCCATTGATACCCGGCAGCAAACCGGAGGCCGGTACATCTATGATATCCTTTTGCGAGGCGGCAAACCAATTGGGCGGCAATCCGAATTGGACTTGAGTATCCCAACTGCCTGCGCCAACATCGTGGCGCACCCCGCTTACGAAAGCCTTGCCGTTGAATCGGGCGCCAAGCCCCTGTAGCGTTACCGTTTGCCCTGGTTTTAAATCTGGAAAACCTGTAAATTTTGCCCTGCCGCATATTTTGGCTAACCGGCTCTTCAGCATTACGGCATCGGCCCAGGTCTTTATCTCTTCTTCAAGGGCATGTCCTCCATGACGCAACTCGTAGCGGTTCAGATTGATAGCCTCCGACAGGGTGCTGCCGGGCACATTTCCTGGCTCGCTTATCGGTGCTGAATCGGCAGTGGACTCAAACAATTGCTGGGCGGCATAGTCCCAGGATTTGGCTTCAACCGACTGCCACTGAGTGCGGGCGTCCATTTCTGCCTCGAATTCCAAAAGGGAAGTGCCGTATTCCAGATTGAGCGTGGAGCCTGCGCGTGTGTCAGGTTTTTTGATAGTGATTAGCCCGTCGTCTACCATGATAAGCCGGCCGTTGACCTCCGCTCTGGAAAGCACGAAGTCCCAGTCTGTACAATGGTGTTGCACCATTTCCCGGTGTTTCAAGGAGGTGGTTTCCACATCATTACCCAAGCGGTACCGCCCGATGATCTCCTCCATGATCTCGCTGTCCTTTTTTTCCTCAAAGTACCGGCTATGGCGGCCAATGGTCATTTTAACGCTCTCATCTCTACATTCGATCAAGAGGTCGGCCTGTCCTGTTTCCCTTATCTTGATGCTGTTGCGTACAACGATGCCTTTGAAAAGCGTTTTGTTCTGCCTGTCCAATCCGATTTTGATGGCGATCTTTTTGCCTGGCACAAAATCATCTTGCTCGCTGACGTGAAAGGTGCGCTGGGAGGCATCTCCATCCCGGATGACTATTTTGGCGCTGGGAATGCGATTGATCTCCTTGACAATGGAAATGGACATCACCTCATAGGCGGGGTCAATCACACTACCCTCCGAGAGGATGTCAAATGTAACTACATCATGACGAGAGGGGTTGGGAATTGAAGTTGTGTTGCTCATACCTCAGGCATCCTCCGTTTTGTCAAGTGGTGGAAAAGAAAGTTCGATCCCAGGCTTAATCAACCTGAATGTGGTCAGGTTGTTGGCACGGGCCACCTGCTGTGTGAATTTGGGGTCGTTGTAGAATTCGCCGACCATTTTATCCAAGCGGTCTCCCGCTTTTATCCTGCGGATACGGGTAAGGTCAGGGGATTGACGCCGTGCCTCCTGTTCTCTTTGTTCTTGTGCGACATAATCCAAAAAGGTAGCGCTGATCTTGGCTCTCAGGGGTTTCCCGTTGGGGTGGAACAGCGTGTAGTTGATGTCCAAATTGCTTAGGATACCCTGGAACAAGTGCTCCCCCCACACGATTTTCAGGAAATGGGGCCGGTGAATTTCGCCCGCCATATCGTAAACAGTATTGAGAAAACGCTCTATTTGCTGAGATACGAGATCATCTCTTGGCACAGTCCTGTTGGTTACGGTTGCGTCACTTTCGGTGCGGTTTTTGGCCAAGCCATCGTAGTCATAGCCCTGAATGGTGTCGGTGCCGTCAAAATAAAAATCCAGCTTGAGCTGTTCCGGTGCTGTTGAATTGAATCGCCCGGAGTTGCCCTGGCTTCCATGAGGGCGCCGATTGTCGTACTCCACTTTGTAATTTTTGGAGTAAGACTCCGGGTTGACCGGCAGAGAAATCGTACCTGCTTCCCCTGTGAAATCCCTGTTTTTGAATGCTTTGATCTTCAACTTTTCCATCAACGCTCCAACTTTTCCTTGATGATTTCAAGCACTTTTTCTACGCATTGCTGAACGAGCTGCTCCTCGGCATTCGTGCTATTGGCACCTTCGCCGGCACTTGATACCGCTCCGGCATTCGCGCCGTCGCCCGTACCTACACCTGCTTTAATTATCAATTCCCTGATTTCGAGCGGCATGATACATTTGGTTTTACAAAATCAGACATTGCTGAATTCAAAGCGATTGTAGGACAACTCCAGCGTTTCAACGAGAACTTCTCCACGCTCTGCGTTCAGCTCACCGGTTTTCCAGCTTTTCGGCCAGGCATGCTCTACTTTCCACTTCATCAGCGGTTTGTGATTTTCATCCAGGAGTAATACATCCAAATTGGCCGGCCTGACGATACCTTTTTCAAAAGCGTCTTTACACCAGTCGTAGATCACCGATTTTTCCCTGCCGGTCAGAATCCCCCTTTTCAAGGTGAGGGCAGAGTACTTTCTACGGACGGGAACGGAGTGTTCGAAGCCGTTTTCACCGCCTTCTTTAATGGTTTCCGATTCTATTTGCACATCCAGGCCGGTCACAGATTGAAAACCCGCGTCTATGTGTTTGGAGTCAAGTCCGTTGAAGGAGACGACGAAATGAAAATTTACATGTTGCCAACGGTATTCTGCCATTTGCGGTCAATTTGTAAAAGGAAGAGAAAGTTAAGCAGGAACCCTATCTTGTGGCCGGATGCAGCGTACTCTCCCTATCAGCCTTAGCTTACTTTGCCTCCAAACTCAACCCCTCGTGAACCAACTCCATGGTTTCAATAGCTACTTCGTTGCCATCTGCTTTCAGGTCGGTGGACTGAACTTTTGAGGGCCATGCTTTTACTGCCTTCCAAACAAAAACGGGGTTGTGTTCTTCGTCGAGCATGGAAATGGTGCAATCGCCCCTAAATTCTGCCTTTCCCTCCTGAAAGTAAAAGGTTTTTTTCCAGTGGTCGAATTCCTTGTTATCTCCTTTGAACATGCCGCGTTTGAGGGTGATGTTGCTGTACTTGGTAAGACCCGGCTGCTTGGTTTTGTGATATAAGGGCGCATTGCCCTCCCGGTATTCGATTACCTCGGTTTCAAAGTCCAAACCGCTTACTTCGGTAAAACCGAACTCAAAGCCGAAATAATTTACTTGATAATGGAATTTGGGAAGTGGATATCCCCCTTCTCTTGCCATGATGAAAATGTTTTTCTGATGATGAATAAATCAGGTTCACAAACAGGTGAAAAAGAACATTTCGCGCCTTTTACCACCTCAATGACTATTTGACGCCTTTGGCCTGTTCGGCTGCTTTGATCGCTTCAACCAAACTGTCATAGCAGGCTTGCAGACGGTCTTTTTCCTCTTTCGCTTTGTCTAATTCGCATTTTTTCTTTTCTTTTTCAACTTTTGCGCATGTCCATTGTGCTTCTGTTTGAGTATAGTAGTCGCTGGAGGTTAAAGGGAAAATCGGGCGTGGGGCAAGCGCAGCCGTATGCGGTTGTTGATCGCATCCCAGTTGACATTCCCATACCTTGTCATCTTTAGGGCAGCAATCTGCCCAAGGGTATTCTTCCTGCGTATTGCCTGCATTGGCGCCGGGGCCTGAATCATCAGTGCCGGCTCCTCCGTTGCAGTCCTCCGGTTCGTTGCATGTTCCAAAACAGGCTTGCAATTCCCTCAATTCGCTCATCAGGCTGTCGCAGCCGTAATCTTGGCAATCTGTGACCGGTATGGGGCTATCGTTTTCATCCCGGCATGGAATATCGCAAAGCGCATGGTATAGCAGGTTGGCACATTTCAGCGCTTCTATGATCTTCTTCATCGCGTCCAACTGTAGAGCGGCCAGTTCCTTCAGCTTGGCGTCGAACGCCTCCAGTGCTTTTACGATACCCCGGTCCCTGATCAGGCCTGGGTCTGTGATGCAGCGGAGACACTTCATGATGCCTTCCATCATGGAGGTCAGTGTTTCCACATCCACGTTGTTTTCATTGCGGAAGACCTTTTCTACTTCGCAATATAAAATCTGGATGGCGGTGACGGACTTATCGGCGTTTTGGCAAATTTTCTCAAATTGCCTGATGGTTGTTTTGGCCTCTCTGCATACCTTGTCGGCTAAGTCTGCTGTTTTTTCAATGCCGTCGAAGTATAATTTCAGCCTTCGTTCCCAGGCTTCAATGTATGCAAGGTTCTTTTTGGCATTTTCTAATCGGGCAATAGCGACATCCAAGTCTTTTTTTCGGGCCGCTTTTTCGTTTATCCATTTTTCGATGCAGTCTTCGCCGGGAGGGCAATTAGCATTGTCCTGCCATTCGCAGTCAATGTGCACCGTATCTCTTTCTCTTATTTTTGAACGTGCCATGATATTTTGTTGTGTTTGGATTAAGGATGAAAATTAATCGCAGAGATTAGGCTCATATTCGGGCTTGGATCTGGAACCGCCCCCGCCGTCAGGTGTTTCACAGAAACAAGACATCACCTCTGCGCAAATGCCTGGTATGGTGTCGTCAATGAGGCAATTATCCTCGCTACAGAGGAAATCAACTGTAAAAGCGATGCCCTCAAAGCAGGTAGTGGCTTTGTTTTGCTCCAATTTTTTTACAGTGAGCTCCTTCACCGCTTTTGCCAATTCTTCCCTGTCTTTGGTTTCATCGGCACTTCGGTCTTTTATATTAGTATCTACATCTGTTTTGAAGGATTTCACTGCATCTCCAATCATTTTACTCATATCCTTCAGACTTTTTACGTTGGAGAAAGTCTGAATGCCGGCAATTTGAGCAGAGTCGTTGAATGTTTTGGATGCCTGAGAGCATACTGCTTTGGAAATGTCAATCAGTTGTTCGGCAAGAGCGGTGAATGCTTCAGTGGTTCCCGATTTGGGATAGCCGCAAGTTTGTTCGAAGTTGCAATTGAGGATACGGAGTTGTTCCCTGTTGCAGTCGTCTTTAAGCTGGGTGTCAAGCTCACAGGCTTTGGCTTTGAGTTCGGCGGCCTTGTCTTTGAGCGTTTTGAGGCTTTTACTCACTTCCTGAAGCGCTTTAGCCAGGTCATCGCTTTTTTTAATTTGCTCGTCCACGTTTTTTTGTGCTGCTTCGGCAACACAGGTGGACTGAATACCGACGTAGAGGTCAATATTCCGATAAAATCTGACAGCCTCCTCTGCTTTTAAAACGAAACAAACCTTCCCGTTACGATCCTGTAGGTAGCCTTTAGTAGTCTCTTTCGCCGCTTCGGCAATGCCATTTTTTTCGGTTTTGTTATTTTGCAGATGTTTTTTGTAATCATGCAAAATATCTTTCTTTTTGAGGCAGTCGGCGGGATCGCCGGTTTTCGTACCCCCGTTTTGTATGGTGGTTCCCATGATTTTTTTTGTTGATTAATTGGTTATCGAATTAGGATTCAGGTCAAATCAGGATTCGGAGAGCATCTTATGGCTGAACTTTAGAATGATGAATTCTGCCGGGCGCACCACTGCCATGCCTATCTCTACGATCATGCGCCCCTCCCAAATATCCAGTTCCGTCATAGTCTCATTCAGGCCTACTTTTACGAAATAGGCTTCCTCTGTGGACGCGCCCATCAATGCCCCGCCCCGCCATTGTAAGGACAGGAAATTCTCGATCATTGACTTGACGCGTGTCCAAGTATTGGCATCGTTCGGTTCAAATACAAATTGTATTGTGGCCTTTTTGACCGATTCCTCTACCATGTTGAAGTACCTGCGCACCGGGATGTACCGCCATTCGTTGTCGTTGCCGGCCAAAGTACGCGATCCCCACACAATGCTTGGGCCGCGCCCGGTAAAGCTCCTGATTACATTTACGGATTTCCCGGCGTTGGTGTCAACGTTGAGGTCTCTTTGCTCCTCATCCGTTATTTTAATAACCGGGCGGATGACAAAGTCCATATTGACGTTGGCCGGCGCTTTCCAAACACCGCGCTGTGTGTCCACATTGGCGTATATGCCAACCATCCCCGGCGAGGGCGGAAGCTCCATGGGTAAATCGCGTACCTTACTGCGTGCGGTAAAGTATAGCGCATTGTTTTTACTCCTCAGTTCAGCCAGAGTGCCATTATAGCTTCCATCTCCTCCGGTATGCACTATTTGAACATTGCCATCGCCCGGTCCTTCGCCTCCATAGTAGTAGTCGAGTATGGTTTCTACATTAGGGAAATAGACTGCGCCGTACTTGAGGGTGTTGATTTCGCCAGGAGTCTCATTGCGCAGCGTTTCAATATTTGTCCTCCAATCAGACACTGGAAGCGTCGGGTCATTCCAAACATCCATTACGGTAAAGCGATCCTGCATTTTTTCACACAGGTCCATGGCTTCGCCATACAGGGTGTAATAGTCGCTGGATGTGGTGAGATTTTGCGCGTCGGGAAAGACGACCAAGGTGATCTCGTCAATTTTCTCGGTTGTATTGAGGCCGGCCCTGAGTTCGGCGGCGCCGACGATGCCGGTGGAGTAATCTCCAACGGATACTATCCAACAAGGACCACCTCCATTGGCAAAATACAATTGCATGGAGTAGTACATTAAATACTTGGACCGGTCAGCGCCGATTGCTGCGTTCACCTGAATGGGCCGGCCGGGGCTTTCACTGATCGTGACGGTAATACTCGTCTCTGCTTGTGCCCCACCGAAAAAAGTCTCATATTCCAGTAGGGAAGTAATGCGCTTGGGTTCGTTCAGTAGGGGAAGGCCCCTGGCATCTTCCGCTCTTTCCGTGTAGCCTATGAACGCAGGTATGGCAGTCTCTACCTGCGCAATGGAAGGCGGGAGTTTGGATATTTCCTCAATATAAACCCCCGGTGTTTTATAATTCATAATTTTTTCGGTTTTTAAAAGGTGAGTAAAAATATGTCAGAATAGTATTGTTTCTGAGCTTCATCATAGCGTATGGAAGCCGATGAAGGATTCGGCAAAAGGTGGGCGCCGGACGGAAGATTGATGCTGAGGGGTACGCGGATTTGCGACAATCTTCGCGGATGAGCAGTAGTAAATTGTTGCTCCGGCCAATTATAGGAAAAATCGGGATCGCCGGGAATAGAAGAAGACAGCCGTTCTATATGGTATCGCCAGAAAGTGAAGCGGCTCATAAGGCGGATTTCAAAAACAGGCCCCCTCCAGCGCATCGCCGGCGCTGGGGTTGTAAGCCCTGCATTTAGCGAACCATCAGCGTTGAAAAGACGAAAGTCGGGAGCCGTGTTTTCAGTGGAGATATCTACCAAGCCCCACACGTTCTTATCGCTGCCCCTGAGGTCGTCGCTCAACACAATTTGCCGTTGTTCAAATAAGGTGCCATTGATGAACGCGTCCAGCACATACACTCCGTCGTGTATAGGGCGGGCGCGAATACGATCATTTTCCGGAGTAGAAGGTGAAACCGGCAAATACCTGAAATCGAGGGAAACCGACGAACTTGATGGATTAGAAATAGCAATGCGTTTTATCTCATTGTTATATAAATCCCGGATGATAAATTCTGCATTTGATACAATTGGTATGGAAGGATCAAAGCGGTATCTGAATGTTTTGGGTAAAGCCACTCTTTCGCCGGCATGTGCATAAGAGTGCCAAGTGCCGGCGGCTGTATCTCCAATTGCTTGAAAGTCAACAATGGTTTCCGTGGTTCTTTGGGCCGCTTTTATTTGATTTCCCTCCCTAATCAATCCCCCCATTTCCCAAGTACGGCCGCTTTCAAATTCAGGTGGCTGAGCCGATAATGAAGGATAAATCTTTCCATCCTCGGTTGCCCGCAAGTTGGTGAAATAATAAGACCCCGGTATTGTGGGCATCAAGGCATGATTGGCGGCATTCAGCCATTGGGGGTCGCGCATGGTGAGTACAAATCTGCAATTCCCCTGTTCCAACTCTCCAATAGGGTAAAAACGCGCTGAAGCCCCGGTGCCTTCTCGTCTGGCTTGGATACCTGCAAAGATGCCTAAAGGAGTCTGGCGCAAAATGATTTTATTGCGGCTGAGCCATTGCTGTGTTTCCTTCGTTGGTTCTATGTTTACAATTTTTCGAAGGTCATACTTGTATTCTAATACAGAGGCTTGTTTGGCCAACCTGCTGCTTTGAGGCTCATCTCGAAATTCATGAAATACCCCTGGATTATTACTTGAGTCAGGAAACCAATAATCAAGATAATATCCGTGTAAAATGCGGATTTCAAATAAGCGCCTGAATATAATATCAGCCATATATGGTTGGCGGGTTAAGTGTTTTTTATTTCGGCTTGAATTTTATCTCCCGGGAGCTTGTGTGCTTCCGATATTGTTCTCAATTTCCTCTATAAGCATCCCGGACCCTGTTTGGCGGCGATCCAACATGCGTACCAGACGGGCTTTGTACATCACAAACGGTATTTGTTTTCCGCCCAATGACCCCCATAGATGATTGATTTGTTCGAAGGTCATAGTGTAAAGATTGAGTATCAGTTGTATATCGGCCAAGTCCGGTTCATTGATGAGAAAACCAGGAGCATTTCTCAAATTAAATACATGTTTTCCCTGAAAGAACTCAATCACAGATGATAACCGTCCTAAAGATTCCCGGTAGCCATCCGGGGTAGGTGGAAAAAAAGCCGTAAAAAGCAGGTAGAGATTCAAATAAACCGGGGGGTTTTCATATCGAACTCCTCCATTAATTGTTTTTTTAAAATGAGGATTATTTTTCAGTGTACTCTCTTCCTCAATATTTACTAAGCTAACGACTACTTTACCATCCAAGCCGGTTGCATTTTCATTTTCTATTTGCCCTACATTACTCAATTCCGCATAATTTTCAGTGTTTGGGCCTAACCTGTTTTGCAGGTATTCTTCTAATTCGTGATGGAGCAGATTTAATGCCTGGTGTATCATAGCGTATAGCTCATGTCATTAACCACCCTCTTCACCTCCTCCCCCTTCACCTCCACCCGCGCAAAACACTGCAAGCTCGGCAGCGCCAATTGAAGCCGGGCATGGCCGCTAACAGACATGACCGTGCCGCAGTAGCCCGCCAGCGGACCGGTCAACACCTCTACGGTTTCGCCCACGCGGAAACGCTCGTAAGTGATCTCCACCGGGGCTTCCAGCCGGGCCAGCCTTTTGATCATCGCCACCTCCTTTTCACTCAGTGTAGCGATGCGGCCTCCAAACTGCACATATTTGAGAACGTGCCCCGCCTGGAAAACCTCGTTGCGGCGCTTGTTGTCGGTGGCTACAAAGACGTAATTGTTGAACAGCACGACTTCCACCTTTTTCCGGCGGTCACTCCATTGCCGCAGTTGCATCTGGGTGGGTACGCAGGCTTCAAAGCCTAATTCGCCGAGGCGTTGGCCCACTTTTTTCTCTGTGCGCGGCTTTACCAAAAGAGCATACCAACTGATTTCGGCGGCGCTGCTTGGTTGATGTTGCATGATGTGGAAAATAAAGATTGGGTGGTAAGGTGTTTTGGGCTACGGCTTCGCCCGGCTGAGTCACATAGTGACTTTGCCCGGCAACAAAAAGAAGGCCATTCTTCGGAATAGGCTTAATTGTTTTGATTCAACAAATGTAGGTATAATAATATTTTAAAAAAAATCAAAACGGCATCTTTACACCAAAGTGTAACCCTCCTCATACGATCCCCTCCCGCACGGCCTTCGCCACTGCCTCTTTGCCGCAACTCACATGCAGCTTTTTGTAAATATTGGCCAAGTTTTTCTTCACGCCGTCTTCCGAAAGATGCACCTCGCCGGCTATGATTTTGATGGGCAGCCCGTCCACCAATTGCCGCAGGATGTTCAGTTCCCGCTCGCAGAGGTGGTGGTCTGATTTTTTCGGCAACTTGTGAAAATATTGCACCACTTTTTGCGCAATGCCTGGCGACATGGGTGAACCTCCCTCCATGACCTCCGATATGGCTTTGGTCAACTGGTCGGGCGGCGTCTTTTTGAGCAGGTAGCCACTCGCGCCGGCGCACAGCGAATCGAACAATTTTTCATCGTCCTCATACACCGTGTACATGATGATGTGCGTGTGAGGCAGGATTTTTTTGATGAGCCGGGTGCTTTCTATGCCCGATATGTCGGGCAATTCTATGTCCATAATGACCACATCGGGCGCCAATTGCGCTGCTGCCGCCACGGCTTCTTCGCCGGTCACAAAAACGCCTGACAGTTCAAAATCCCGGCATCCTCCCAGCAGGATGCGCAGGTATTCGCGCTTGTCGGCGCTGTCTTCGCAGATGAGGATTTTGAAAGGCGGCATCAGGCGATGTTTTGAGTGACAATATCGGTGCAAAACCGGAGCGAAGCAAGTACGCTTTGGTGTAACTCACACTTCGGCGGGAAGGTGCTGTAGTACGGTTTTTGCTGCCAGCGGAGCCAGTTTTTCTTTTTCTTGAGGATGACTCCACCCCCAAGCCGGGCGCCACCACGGGAGTACGGGCATACTGAATTGAATATGGCAACCGTTGCCCGGCGAAGATTGGATGTTGAGTTGGCCTTTCATGCCGATCATTCGCATTTTCATGCTACCGAGACCTGCTCCGAAGTATGTTTTTTCGGTGTTGAAGCCTTTCCCATTGTCCTGAATGCTGCAATACAAACGCCGGCCATCAAGGCTGAACCGCACATTCACTTCGCCGGCGTCGGAGTGCCGCATCGCGTTGTGCAGGGTCTCTTTGATGATGAGGTAAAGGTGCCGCCTTTGTATCGCAGGGATTCGTATGGCCTTGAGCGGCGGGGCTACCGACAGAGAGAAACGGATGCCTTTGGGCTCCAGTAGTTCATGTCCGTGCCGGTTGATGAGAGCGGCCAAATGCCCCAATTGGCGACTGGAGCTGCCAAGCACCGCTACCGTGTCGCTGATGGAGTTGTGTACCTGATCGGCCTCTTCACTGATGCGGTCTAAATATTTCTGGGCCAGTTCTTTATCTCCATTCAACAACTCCATGGACACCAATCCGGCCAGCATGGAGATATTGCTCAGCGAGGCCCCCAATTCGTCGTGCAGGTCGCAGGCAATGCTGCTGCGCAATTTTCGCATGGCTTTGCGTTGCCGCAACAAAATGAAAATTAGCATGCCTACGGATACCGTTGCAAAAAGCAAAACAGGAAGAATAATTTGAGGTTTCATATTGATTGAATGGGTTGGTGTAACAATACTCTCAAAACTAAATAGATAGAGACGGACAAATGTTACCGGTCATAGCAGTTCGCACCAAAAAAGGTACCTGAAATTTATGGTTCCACAGAATCATAAAAAGCAAGACCCGCGAAGTGCTTTCACGGCAAAATCAGGTCGTCTTGTGCCAATATAGTGAATCGGGCTTGTGTAAGGTTTGCTTAAAGAGTATTCGTAGATAGTATTGCAAGGAGAACAAATATACGATGTTTTTTATTGTGATGCAACATAAATATCGAAAAATCAACTCAACGCCGCTCGCAGTACCTCCACCGGGTGCAGTGCTTTGCGGCCCGTTCCGTCGGCTATCTGGTGGCGGCAACTGGTGCCCGGCGCGGCAATGATGACCTCCTCGCCGGCTTTGCGTACGGCTGGGAACAGTACCAATTCACCCACTTGCATGCTCACTTCGTAGCGCTCGGCTTCATACCCAAAAGAGCCGGCCATGCCGCAACAACCGGATGGGATGACCTCCACCGTGTAGTTTTTTGGCAATGACAGTGCCCATGCAGAAGGCTCTACCCCGGCCAATGCCTTTTGGTGGCAATGCCCGTGCAGCAGCACTCGCGCCGGCGCCTCGGTAAAGGCTTCGGCACTGATGCGGCCTTTTTGTATTTCCGAAGCCAGAAATTCTTCTATCAGCAGCGCATGTTGCCCCAGGGTGATGGCGGCCTCGCGGTCGGCGGGTTCCACCAATTTTGGATACTCATCGCGGAAGCCGAGTATGGCCGAGGGTTCGATGCCGAGCAGGGGCGTTTCCGGGCCGACGAGTTCGCGGAAGATGCGCACATTTTCACGGGCCAAACGCCGGGCCGGAATCAACAAACCCTTCGAGAAATGTGCCCGCCCGCTGTCGGGATGTGGCGGCATTTCCACCCGGTAGCCCAGTCGGGTCAGTAGTTCCACCGCCTGTATGCCGACATGGGTGTCGTTGTAGTTGGTAAACTCATCGCAAAAGAGATACACCTTGCCTTTTTCATTGCCGGAAGGCTGGAGGTGGCGGCCCGTTTGATTCCACCATTTGCGCAGGGTGGTTTTTTGCAGCAAAGGCATGGAGCGCTGAGGCGCAATGTGCAATGCCCGCTTGAGCAGGCCCGAAGTGAGCGGGTTTTTTAGAAAAAAATTGTTGATGCCCGGTACCGTCGCCGCCAGCGCGTTGATGCTGCCGATGTGCCCGAAAACCCGTGCGCGCAGGGGCACGCCTTTGGCCTGGTAATAATGGTGCAAAAACTCGGCTTTCATCGTGGCCATGTCCACATTGGAGGGGCATTCCGAGGCGCAACCTTTGCAGGACAGGCACAGTGACATGACCTCGTACAGTTCTTCGTGGGCAAAGCGATTCTCTCCGTTTTCCGAGCGGGTGAGAAACTCGCGCAGGGCGTTGGCGCGGGCGCGGGTGGTGTCGCGTTCGTTGCGCGTGGCCATATACGAGGGGCACATGGTGCCGCCGGTGACGTGGGGCAACTTGCGGCAATCGCCCGAACCGCTGCATTTTTCGGCCAGTCCGAGGATGCCTTTTGTGGCCGAGAAATCGAAAACAGTATCAATTTTTGGGGGCGGCGCGTCTTGCAGGTAGCGCAGCGAGGTGTCCATCGGCAGGGCATCCACGATTTTGCCGGGATTGAAAATGCCGGCGGGGTCCCATTGCTGTTTGATGCGGCGCAAGAGGGCGTAATTGTCCTCTCCGATGATGAGCGGAATAAATTCGGCGCGCACCCTGCCGTCGCCGTGTTCGCCGCTGAGCGAGCCATTGTATTTTTTGATCAATCGGGCGGAAGCCTCCGCTATTTCCCGCAATTGTCTGACGCCCTCGGAGGTTTTGAGGTCGAGGCTGGGGCGCGGGTGTAGTTCGCCGGCGCCGGCATGGGCGTAATACACGCATTGCTGACCAAAAGAGGCCATCATATCGGCAAAATCGGCGATGTATTCGGGCAGGTCGGCGATGTCCACAGCGGCGTCTTCCACAAATTCGAGTGGCTTGGCGTCGGTTGTCACATTCGACAACACGCCGAAACCCGCAGCCCGCAAGGCAAACACCTGCTGCGACTGTGCCCCCGAAACGATGGGGAACGCATAGCCCAGACCGGCAGCGCGGAGATCGGCAATCATGGCATTGGCCTCTGCTTCGGCCTCCTCAAAAGTTTGTCCCCGGAATTCCACCATGAGGATGGCGGCGGGATCGCCCTGCAAAAAGAAGCGGTTTTTCTGTTGCGAGCGGTTGGCTTTGGTACAATCCAAGATGAACTTGTCCATCAGTTCGCAGGCATAAGGGGCGCGGCGCATGGCGATTTGGGCAGCCCGAAGTGCGGCGTCCAACGTGTCGAAATGGGCGCATACCAAAGCATCCTGCGGTGGCGGGAGGGGACTCAGATTCAATTTGATTTCGGTGCTGAATGCGAGGGTGCCTTCCGAGCCGGCTAAGAGTTTGCAAAAATTGAAATCCGGGCCGCCGGGACTGAAAATATTGGATTGTAACAGCACGTCCACCGCATAGCCGGTATTGCGGCGCGGTATGCCGGGTTTGGGATATTGTTCGCGAATGGAGGTCTGGCGTTCGGGCTGCGACAACTCCTGTGAAATCTGTCGGTAGAGATCGCCTTCGAGGCCGGGCGCGGCTGATTTTTTTTCAAAATCTTCTTTCGACAATGGCCCGAACGTGACCGTATCGCCGTCGCTCAGCACGGCGCGGATTTCCAGCAGATGGTCGCGGGTGGTACCGTATTTGATGGAAGTACTCCCGCAGGAGTTGTTGCCCGTCATGCCGCCGATCATGCAGCGCGAGGCGGTGGCGGTGTTGGGACCGAAAAAGAGGCCGTGGGGTTTCAAAAAAGCGTTCAGTTCATCGCGTATGACGCCGGGCTGCACGCGCACCCAGGATTCGGCGACGTTGAGTTCCAAAATACCCGTCATGTGCCGCGACACGTCGGCCACAATGCCCGTGCCCACGCACTGTCCGGCCAAAGAAGTGCCCGCTGTACGCGGAATGATGGAGACGCCTTCCCGGCGGGCGAAGGCGATCAAAAGTCTTATGTCGTCCTCATTTTTAGGATAAGCTACGGCTAATGGTATTTCGCGGTAGATGCTGCCGTCGGTGGCGTAGAGCGTGCGCAGGAGGCGGCCGGTATGTAGTTCGCCGGTGAGTTGGCCTGCCAATCGGGAGAGTTGGTCTTGCATGATTGCTGAAGCTGTGATGTGGGACAAAGTTCGCAAAAAAAATCAGGTTCTCACAAGGAATACCAGGTTCCCTAAGCTGAAATTCCGACCAATATTTTACGCCATACAGAATAAGTCCTTACCTTAGCCCACCCCGTTCATAAACTGCTGCACCAAGCGGTGAAAATGATGCAAGCCCTGCTCCTGTGTGGGTGAGTAGCGCCCGGTTTGGTAGTACCGCGACTGAATGCCCCGCTGCACGCTTTCCACCACCGCTTCATCTTCCATTTCCGTGAGATCCAACTGATTGAGTGCACGCTCAGAGGCTGCATTGTCGAAATAATAGGTTCTGAACCGGATGCGGGTGCGCTGATGCGAGAGGGGTTCTACGACGTTGAGCGACAAGCCCCAGGGGTAAAAATTGAACATCAGGTTGGGAAACACCCAGTAGTAGTAGGCATACACCCGGCGGCCATGATCGGGCGCGCCGGCAGGAATGTCGAAGCAGGGTTCACCCTCTTTGGCAATACCCACTTGCAGGTTGCAGTACGGGTGCAATTCATACTCGTATTTTCCGAATTCAATGGCCTGATTCAGCGCCGGATGCACAAACGGAATGTGAAATCCCTCTAAGTAATTGTCGCAATACAAAGCCCAGTTGGCCTGCACCTCATAGTCTTGCGAGTGTTCCGGTGAATAGCGCAAGGTATCCAATGCCATCCAGCCGATGCGCTCTGTGATGGGGCGTATCAATTCCTCAAACGGCATGGCGGGCTGCAACGACACAAACAACAGCCCCAGCCATTCGGCAAACGGTATCCGGCTGAGGTCGTCGGCAGGGGAGGGGAAGTTCTCCACGCCATCGAACTCGGGCATACTTCGGAAACGGCCATCCAACCTGAAACAGCGCCCGTGGTAGCCGCAAGACAGAATGCGTTGGGATCCAGGCTGTTCTACCACCAATTTCCCCCGGTGTGTACACACATTGGAAAGACAATGCGCCCGTCCTTCTGCGTCGCGGGTGAAGAGCAGCGGCTCGTCCAATACGCCGGGCAAGAGCGCAAACGGCCACACTTGCTGCGGCGATGCAATGACTTCGCTTTCGGCCACCCACTGCCAGGTGGAGGCGAAAATGCACTCTTTGACGGTTTCAAAAGTGCCTGCCTCCCGGTAGAAAGCGGCTGGCAGCGTGTGCGCCTGATGGATGTTTTCGGAAATGTGCATAACAAACAATGTGCTGATGTGCTAATGTGCTGCGTCCAATCTCAAGTTTTCACAGCGGTTGCCCGCTCTTTTCCATGGCGGCCCTGCGCTGCTCCACATATTGCCGCCACTCGGTAAGGGCTTCCTGAAAATCAGCCGGTAGTTCGCTGTCGAAGTACATAGCCTCGCCGGTGGTGGGATGTATGAAGCCCAGCGATTTGGCGTGCAGCGCGTGCCGGGGCATGATGTTGAAAGCCTTTTGCACAAACATTTTGTACTTGCTGAACACCGTGCCTTTCACAATGTAATCGCCGCCATAGCGCTCATCGCTGAACAGCGGGTGCCCGATGTGTTTCATGTGTACGCGAATCTGGTGGGTGCGGCCGGTTTCGAGATTGCATTGTATGAGGCTCACAAAATACAGTCGTTCCAGCACTTTGTAATGCGTGACGGCCCATTTGCCATGATCGCCTTCCGGGAAAACGGTAAACATCTGCCGGTCTTTGCGGTCGCGGCCCACATGCCCGCGCACAGTACCCTGGTCGGCTTTGGGTTCGCCCCAAACCATTGCGTAATAAGTGCGCTGTACGGTGTGGTAAAAAAACTGTTTGGCCAAGTGTGACAGCGCAAACTCTGTTTTGGCCACCACCATCAGCCCGGAGGTGTTTTTGTCAATGCGGTGTACCAGGCCCACCCGGTTGTCTTGCCCGTCGCCGATGACGGGGGCCTTATTTTGCTGGAAATGCCATGCCAATGCGTTCACCAAAGTGCCCCGCCAATGCCCTACGCCCGGATGCACCACCAAGCCCGCCGGTTTGTGCAGTACCAATAGGTCGTCATCTTCATAGATGATGTCGAGGGGCATGCGCTGCGGCACAATGCGAACGCCGCTGCCGGGCGGTTTGGGTACCAGCACGGTGATGCGCTGGCCTGGTTTTACTTTGAAATTGGGCTTGATTTCCTGATTGTCCACGCGGATAGAACCGGCTCGAATGGCATTTTGCAGGCGATTGCGAGACACACGTTGCATTCTGTCTATCAGGAACTTATCAATGCGGATGGGGCTTTGGTTGGGGTCCACCAAAATCTCATTATAGTCCGAATACTCTTCATCCTGTTGTTCGGAGCCTTCCAATTCTTCTTCCTCTTCCTGCATGTTTCGTTTTCAGGTGTACTTGCGATGTGCAAAGGTATCAAAAAATTAAGAATGAGACACCGCCGCCAGCACGCCGAAATAATGGCACACGCTGCCCGCCAGTACCAGCAAGTGCCAGATTGCATGGTGGTAAGGCAGCTTTTTGGCCAAATAGAAGACCACGCCGAGTGTGTAACAAACTCCGCCGGCAAGAATCCAGGCCAGAATGTCTCCCGGTACCATCGCAATCATAGGCTTGATGATGAGTACGGCAGCCCAGCCCATAGCCAGATACAGCATGGTGGAAATGAACTTGTGTTTGCCGGTGGCGAATATTTTGTACACCAACCCGATCAGCGACACGCTCCACAACCCGATGAGCACGCCGTAGCCGGAAAAAGTGGGAACGAACAACAAAATGAAGGGCGTGTAGGTGCCCGCAATGAGAAAGTAAATGGCAATGTGATCCAATGTATTGAAGACGCGACGCAGGCGGGGCCTGTTGGCGGCATGGTACAAGGTGGAGGTGAGATAAACCAAAATGAGCGAAACGCCGAATGCCAGACCGCCCGTTACCAAGCTCCAGTGCAGGGTTTGTACGAAAATTTTGACCAACAAATAGGAGGTTCCGCCAATGGCCAGCAGCAGCCCCATAGCGTGTGTGACGACATTAAGAAGCTCCTCTTTCGGCGAGGCGAGATCGGCAGCGACGATTTGGTAATAGCGATGAAGTTTCATATTGATGCAGATGATTAGATGAATATCGGCAGGCTTTTGCAAGCCGCAAGCCTGGCGTTTAGTCAACAGTTGACGCCGGCGCTCGGTTGCCGCATAACTAACGCTGTTTTGCTCTCAATCTATATTTTAAATACCTCGGCCAGTTGAAAACACTAACTTTGCTCATAAATCTTAGCCACATGGCACTCATCAAATCAGTTCGGGGCTTCACACCCCAAAATGGCGAGGACTGCTACTTCGCAGAAAATGCCACCATCATCGGCGACGTGGTCATGGGCGACCAATGCAGCGTTTGGTTTCAGGCGGTTGTTCGCGGCGATGTCAACAGCATCCGCATGGGCAACAAAGTCAATATTCAGGACGGCGCGGTCATTCACGGCACCTACCTGCGGGCCGCCACCACCATCGGCAACAACGTCTCCATCGGCCACCGGGCCATCGTTCACGGCTGCACCCTGCACGACAATGTGCTGGTGGGCATGGGCGCCATTATCATGGACAATGCAGTGGTGGAGGAAAATGTACTGATTGCAGCAGGTGCGGTGGTATTGGAAAACAGCCGCCTCGAATCGGGGCATATTTATGCCGGCGTGCCCGCCAAAAAAGTGAAGGCCGTCAGTCCGGAGCAGTTCAAAGACAGCATCGAGCGCATCGCCAATGCCTACATCATGTACTCCGGTTGGTTCAAGGACGAAGACGCTCCTAACGCCGGCTGAGCTGATCGTTTCAAATGCGTAGTGAAGGGGTGACTATCTCCGCGTTTACAGAGCAAGTCACCCCTTCACTCAACCAATATCCATCCCTCCTAACGCCGGCTGAGATATACTCCCGCCATGATGAGCGCTATGCCTGCCAGGTGAAAAACGGTCATGGTTTCTCCGTCCAAAACGCCCCAGCCCAAAGCTATGACGGGCATAAGGTAGGCCACCGTGGACGAAAAAATGGCGCTGGTTTTTTTTACCAAATGAAAAAACAACACGGAGGCAATCACCGTGCCGCCCAGCGATAAAATGGCCACATAGCCTAAGCCCGTGAGCGCTCCGGCCTGCGTGCTTAAACGGTGTAGAAAGTCGGTGCCTGTCAGCAAGAATATCAGGCCCGGAATACCGACCATCGTAAAGGATACGGCGCTCAGTGTCAGGGAATTGGTGTTGCCGAAATAAGTGGCTACAATGTTCAGGTTGGCGCCGTAGCACACCGTAGCTACCACGATGAGCATACTGTAGGCCACGCTGCCCGACAGCCCGCCTTTTTGCCCCAGCAAAATCAACACAGTAGCGCCCGCCAGCCCCAGGATGACGCCGGCCACTTTGGCCCAGATTACTTTTGCCTGAAAAAAGACAATGCCCAGCACGAGCGTAAACAAAGGCGTCAGTGTGTTCAACATGCCGGCCACCGAGCTGCTCACCCGCTGTTGGGCAAAAGAGAACAAAAACGCGGGTATGGCTGTACCCAACAGTCCTACTGCCAGAAACATGCGCCAACGCTGCCACTCTACCTCACGGCGGCGCGCCCACACCACCGGAAATAAAGCCAATGCCGTGATACTCAGCCGCAAACAAGCTACTTGTGTGGCACTGTAGGCCGTCAAACTCTTCTTGATGAGGATGAAAGAACTGCCCCAGGTGAGGGCCAAAATGCCGAGTATGATGAATCCCAACCAGCGGTCGGAAATGCGCGGCGCAGCGGCGGGCGCCGGTTTGGTCGTAGTGCTCATGGCCTGTGTTGACTTTGGCAAACCGGCTACATAGCCGGAATACGCGTAAACGCTCGGATTCGGATTCCGGTTGCAGACAATCCAATGCCCGGCACATAAAAAAGGGTCGGTACCGAAAAGGATACCGACCCGTCAAAAACACCTAAAACCCTATTAACTAACCTTTGCACCTGCCCGGAGGCAGGATTTTCATTAACCCCAAAACTGAGGCTTATTCGATTAAGATGACGCGGGCGTCTTCCATTTTGGCTACCTCTTTTTTGGGCAGCGTCACTTTCAGCACGCCGTTTTCATACACTGCCTGTACTTCTTCGGGTTTAACGCCTTCCGGCAGATTGAAGGAGCGGCTGAACGAAGTGTAGTTGAATTCGCGCCTCGTGTATTTACCTTCCTGCACTTCTTCTTTCTTTTCTTTCTTGGCAGAGATATTGAGGCTGCCGTTTTCAACACTCACTTTGAAGTCGCCTTTCTCAAGTCCTGGAGCTGCGATTTCGAGTAGAAAATTTTGCGGGTTCTCTACTACGTTCACAGAAGGCACGCTGAAGGCATGGTCGTAGCCCACCAACTCGCCGATGCCCCTGTTGAAAAATTCGTCCACTACATTCGTAAGAGAGCGGACCGGAGCGAATGGATCATATTTGATGAGTGACATAATCCTGAATTTTAAAAGTTAAACAATGATTGAGCGGTTTTTACTGCGCGATAACAGTCACGAGAATGTCATTTTTGTCTCGTTGTGCCGGCTGCAAGCTACAGGCTGCAAGCCGCAAGCTATGCGATCTCAATGCTGACCGGCGGTTTTACGCGTGCTTCATCGCGTTTGGGTAGCGTGACGGTGAGGATGCCGTTTTGGTAGCCGGCCTGAATGCCGTTGACGTCCACTGAATTGGGCAGGCGGAAACTGCGCTGGAAGTTGAGGAAACTGAACTCGCGGCGTAGGATTTTTACGCCTTCCACGGGCTGCGCTTCTTTGCCGGCAGAAATGGTGAGGAGGTCTTTGTTGACTTCCACTTTGAAATCGGTTTTTTCCAAACCCGGCGCGGCCAGTTCGATGCGGAAATCGGCCTCGCCTTCCAGAATATTGACGGCAGGACGCAGGGCTGCATCGGTGCCGGGCACATTCAGAAACGGCCAGTCCTGACGGAGCAGGTCGTCGAATAATTTATCAAGTACGGGCGGCGTGAAGGCAGGTTTGCGCATTTTCAAGCTCGGATTGAACACTACAGATGTCATGGTTTTTTGAATTTTGATGGTTGATCAAATGATTTTTATTGTTTTCAAACCATCTATTGCAAGGCGCGTACCAGTCTGGTTTTCAGGACTTTTTGTCAGATTGCCTTCTGTTTTTAAAGCCAAAGTGGCAGAAACGATTGTTGTAAAATGACAAAAAGTCGGCTGCACGGGGCGAACCGACTTGTGAGGTAAGGACGGAGAAGATTTTACCAACAAATAGTTGTTTAAATTTGCTTCCGCGCAACCGCCATTCTCTATTTTTGTTTACTCAAACTATGGCCGCTATAAACACTGCCTACGCATGAAAAACCAAAAAAAAGGCGCAAAGGAAGAATGTATTGAAGTAACCGGCGCGCGGGTACACAACCTGCGCAATGTGGACGTGAGCATTCCCCGTAATCAACTCGTCGTCATCACCGGCATCAGCGGCAGCGGCAAGTCCTCGCTGGCCTTCGATACCATTTATGCCGAGGGGCAACGCCGCTACATGGAAACCCTTTCGGCGTATGCCCGCCAGTTCATCGGCGAGATGGAACGCCCTGATGTAGAGCAGATTACCGGCCTCAGTCCCGTTATTTCCATCGAACAAAAAACCACCGGTCGCAATCCGCGCTCCACGGTGGGCACCGTCACTGAAATATACGATTTCCTGCGCCTGCTCTTTGCCCGCGCCGGCGAGGCGTACTCTTACATCAGCGGCGAAAAAATGGTGCGCTACACCGAAGACCAGATGAAAGAGCGCATTGTGGAACTCTTTGACGGCCATAAAATCATTGTGCTGGCGCCTTTGGTGCGGGGGCGCAAAGGCCACTACCGCGAACTCTTCGAGCAGGTGCGCAAACAGGGCTATACCAAAGTGCGCATTGACGGCGAAATCCGCGAGCTGGTGCCCGATTTGCAGGTGGACCGCTACAAAGTACACGACATCGAATTGGTAGTGGACCGCCTCAAAGTGGGCGACGACCGCCGCGACCGCATCTCCACCTCGCTGCAAACCGCCCTCCGCTCCGGCAACGGCCTCGTCTTTATTCTCGATACCGATACCGAAAAAGTCTCCGCCTTCAGCAAGCACCTCATGGATGCCGACAACGGCCTGTCTTACGAAGAGCCTTCGCCCAATACCTTCTCCTTCAACTCGCCCTACGGCGCCTGCCCCACCTGCAACGGACTCGGCGCCATCAATGCGGTGGACATGGCCCGCGTCATTCCCGATGATACCAAAAGCATCAACGACATCGGCATTGCTCCGCTGGGCGAAGTGCGCGAAAACATTATGTTTCAGCAACTGCGCGGCATTGCCAAAAAATACAATTTCAGCTTTTCCACGCCCGTCAAAGATATCCCGCAGGAGGCCATGCAGATCATCCTGCACGGCGGCGACAACTCCTTTCCGGTGAAGGTCAATTACGGCGATTCCGACATCTCGTACAACATTGCCGTGGAGGGCCTCCTCAACATGCTCAAACGCTGGTACGAAAACACGACTTCAGAAAAAATACGCCAGTGGGCCGAAGACTTTATGACCGTTGATGTATGCCCCGATTGCCAGGGCGCCCGCCTCAAAAAGGAATCCTTGCACTTTAAAATAGACGAAAAAAACATCGCCGAACTCTCGGATATGGACATCGTCACCTTGTCCAACTGGATGGCGGAGTTGGAAGACCGTATGGACGAGCGCCGCAAAGTCATTGCCAAAGAAGTACTCAAGGAAATCCGTTTTCGCCTCGGCTTTTTGCTGCACGTCGGCCTTGATTATCTTACACTCAACCGCCCTTCGCGCACCCTCTCCGGCGGCGAATCGCAGCGCATTCGCCTCGCTACCCAGATCGGCTCGCAACTCACCGGCATCACCTACATCCTCGACGAACCCAGCATCGGCCTGCATCAGCGCGACAACCAAAAGCTCATACAGGCCCTCCGCGAACTGGCCGACATCGGCAACACGGTATTGGTGGTAGAGCACGACAAAGACATCATGATGGCCTCCGACTATCTCATTGACCTGGGGCCGGGCGCAGGCAAACACGGCGGCTTGGTGGTGGCAGAGGGCAAGCCCAAAACTTTTTTGAAAAAAAACACCATCACCTCTGAATATTTGGACGGCAGGCGCTCCATTCCCGTCCCGGCGCAGCGTCGTACCGGCAATGGCCATTTTCTGGAATTGAGCGGAGCTACCGGCAACAATCTCCAAAACGTACAGCTCCGCATTCCGCTGGGTACTTTCACCTGTGTCACCGGGGTGTCGGGAAGCGGCAAATCTTCGCTCATCAACGAGACCTTGTACCCCATTCTGCGGCAACATTTTTACAAAAGCCTCCAACGGCCGCTCGCCTACGCAAACATTGTCGGACTGGAGCATGTGGACAAGGTCATCGAGATTGACCAATCACCCATAGGCCGCACGCCGCGCTCCAATCCGGCTACTTACACCGGCGTTTTTACCGACATTCGCAAGATTTTTTCAGAGCTGCCGGAGTCCAAAATCCGGGGCTACAAGCCCGGCCGTTTCTCCTTCAACGTCAAAGGAGGCCGCTGCGAAGTGTGCGAGGGTTCGGGTATGCGCGTCATTGAAATGAACTTCCTGCCCGACGTGTATGTACACTGCGAAAACTGCCTGGGCCGCCGCTACAATCGCGAAACGCTGGAGGTGCTGTACAAAGGCAAATCTATCAACGATGTGCTGGACATGACCGTGAGCGAAGCGGTGGAATTCTTCCAACCCATACCGGCCATCTATCGCAAACTGCGCACCCTCGACGAAGTAGGGCTGGGCTACATCACGCTGGGACAACAAGCCACCACCTTGTCGGGGGGCGAGGCGCAGCGGGTGAAATTGGCCGAAGAATTATCCAAAAAAGACACAGGCAGCACCATTTACATCCTCGACGAACCCACCACCGGCCTGCACTTCGAAGACATCCGACATCTGCTGGACGTGCTGAATAAACTCACCGACAAAGGCAATACCGTCGTCGTCATCGAACACAACATGGATGTCATCAAAACAGCCGATTTTGTGATAGACATCGGGCCAGAAGGCGGCCGGCGCGGCGGCAATATCGTATGCGCGGACACGCCGGAGGGAGTGGCGCTGTGCGCCAAAAGCTTCACGGGAGTATTTTTGAAAGAGGAGTTGAAAGTACCGAGGGAATAAGCCTGTATTGAAAAAACAATGAGGCCCGAATGCCATTGAAGGTATTCGGGCCTTTTCTTCTTTCGGGCAATCCAATTGCGCCGATTCGTGCGATCTTAAAAAGGTCCGGGGGGAAAGACCACTGTGTCTTTTGAAGGATATGGATTTAATACAATACCCTTCTTCCCGGTTTTTGCGTGAGCATGTTGGCGGCAGTGATTACGCCCAGACCTACTGTGAATGCACCCAAAACAATGTAAAGAATCATCATAGCTCAACGTATTTAATCGGTTAGTGAATACAAGCATCATGCCACTTCCATACGGAAAGGCAAACAAAACCTTGCTCAAGTGTTGTTGAGATAAAGGAGACAATCGTGCAGGAAAATATCCGGCAGAGTTGCTGCTACGACAATATGTTCGGGTGGGAAAAATATGGGTTTTTGGGATAGGAACTCCTAAGAGAACAGAAATTCCAGTGCCTGAAAGGCTTTACGCAAATGAATTAAAAACTTGCCTTACGACGAAAGTTCTCATTCATAAAGATGATGCCTCCACCTACGAGGAAGGCTGCTGAAACGATGTAAATAATAAGCATGACCCGATGTTTTTGAAGTTGTTACCAAACAATTCATTGACTTCGTTCATGGGAGACGCTAAGGTAAATAGTTTTTTCAGGGGGCCAAAAAAAAAGAGAAAAAAAATAAAAAAAATAAAATACAGAGAAGTATCCCGGCTATTGGGGCCGGGATACTTCATGGTTATATCAATACTGTCCGCCGTTGTCGCCGTCGCTGTACCGATTGCTGCGATCGTAACGATCACCACCGCGATCATAGCGATCGCCACCGCGACCACCGCCGCCATAGCCACCACCGCCGCGATTGCCGCCGCCGTAGCCGCCGCCACCGCCGCGATTGCCGCCGCCGTAGCCGCCGC
>ERZ761610.93-NODE-93-length-88928-cov-97.478120_pt1 | contig 88928 bp, 74 predicted proteins | sample MGYA00512164_ERZ761610 | MGnify/ENA primary metagenome ERZ761610 (study PRJEB28899, sample SAMN02850038) | bioreactor sludge metagenome | biome: EBPR Sludge; feature: EBPR Bioreactor; material: flocular biomat | place: Australia: Thorneside Wastwater Treatment Plant...
GAAACTTCCAATCTGCGCAGAATTTCATCCGCATAAGCGCAACTTGGGTTAAAATAGAAAGGCAGTTTGGGTGGCTCGTAGTAACCGGATGCTGATTGGAATTGATGGGTATCATTTTCATGTAGCATCAAAATTTGTAACAAATGAAGGGAGAATGTCATGATAAAATAGCATCTTTGTTGACAATATTTATCATTCCCGATGGGCTATTTCAGAAGCCAATTAAAAAAATTCCTGGTCTGGCGTATCAAGAATATACCTGAACGGCAGTTCGTGCTTTTGATTAGCGTCGTGATTGGCTTTGTCAGCGGGTTGGGTGCTGTATTGATCAAGAATATCACTTATGAAATCAAGTGGTTTATTCAGACAGAATTTGTCCAGAATTACTTTACGATACTGTATTTTGTCTTTCCAGCCATCGGTCTGACATTGACCTATCTGGCTTCCAAATACATTCTTGGCAGAATCACCGGTCAGGGAATTTCCGATACCTTGTATGCCATCTCCAAGAAAAATGGCAAGATGGGCATCCGCGGCATGTATTCACCACTTGTCGCAGTGCCTATGACAGTGGGATTTGGCGGTTCGGTAGGTCTCGAAGGTGCCACCGTCTTCATGGGCTCGTCTATTGGATCCAACCTTGCCAGATTGTTTCACCTCAACCAGAAAACGATATACCTGATGATCGGTTGTGCTACAGCCGGTGCCCTGGCGTCCAACTTTCACGCCCCAATTGGTGCAATCATCTTTGCCATCGAGATTTTTTCATTGGATCTGACCATAGCAAGTATCGTTCCTATGCTGTTGGCATCGTCTATCGGTGCACTAACCTCAATATGGATTTATGGGGATGAAACGCTGTTTAAGTTTGTCATTCAGGATAAGTTTGCACCTAAGGACATCCCGTTCTACATATTGTTGGGTGTAGTAGGTGCCATGACGTCATTGTATTTTATCATGATGTACAAGTGGATGGGCAAACTGTTTGCTGCCTTAGACAAACAATGGAAAAAACTCCTGGTCGGATCCTTAATTCTGGGTGCGGCTATTTATTTTTTTCCATCGTTATACGGCCAGGGGTATTCTACCATAACGCCCTTGCTGGTGGGCAAGCATCACGTAGTCATGGGAAATAACGGCTGGTATGGTTCGAAGGATATGCTGATGGTGACGGGTCTGATGTTTACAATTGTGGCACTGAAAGTTGTAGCAACATCAGCGACGATTGGAGCGGTCCGTGTGGGAGGTATTTTCAGCCCGTCATTGATGTCGGGATGCTGCATGGGGTATGGCTTTGCCCTATTGGTCAATTACTCAGGTATCGGACAGGTATCACCGACTAATTTTGCCCTTGTTGGGATGGCGACACAGATGGCAGGTGCCATGCATGCGCCACTTACCGCTATATTTATGATTTCAGAGCTGACAGGTACCTACGAATTGATGTTGCCACTGATGATATGTACTGCCATCTCCTACAGTATCAACAAGTATTTCAATGAATACAACGTGTATCAGGAGAAACTGGCCCAGCAACGTGCCTTGATGACACATGACAAGGACAAGACGGTACTTATCATGATTACACTGGATAAGGTAATCGAGACGAATTTCATTTCGATTACTCCTGATATGACTCTTAGAGAGATGCTTCACAGTGCCGTTGAACAATCTACACGGAATATTTATCCGGTCGTTAATGATGAAAATATATTTCTGGGAGTAGTGACACTCGACGACATCCGCACAATAATGTTTGATCAGAGCCAGTATGACGTTATAAAGGTGTCAGAGCTGATGCACAGTGCCCCGGCTGTCATTCAGTATTCGGACACCATGGAGGATGTCATGGAGAAATTTCAGACCAGTATGGCGTGGAACCTGCCTGTATGTGAAGATGGTAAGTACAAGGGGTTTGTGTCTAAATCCCGGGTTCTGTCAGTCTATAGGAGAAAGTTGATCGATATTGCCGGAGTCTGATGTAGGGATGAAAATCAGGTAAAGTTCTTCAGAAAATTCAATATAGTGAGGCTTTGAGTGTCCAATGATAGCAAAGGACTCGTAAAACAATGGGTAGAGTTGCCTGATTGAGTGAAATTAAAAAGAATGATTGGGGCATTGAGAGCGGTAGCCTCAGCGCAACATAAGGCATAAAGGGTTGATATATTGAAATCAGCACTTTCCAACGGGTAACTTAATAGATTCTCTCTTTGCCCGATCTCTCCTATGTCTTATTGAACAATCAATCATAGAATTATAATCGTTATTTCGTCCGAAGCTGATCAAAAGATCAACGTCTGCCAATTTGTCCTGAAATGACTTTTGGCAGTGTATTTGCACTTATGTGGAGAAATTCAATATTTAAGATTATGCAAGATGAAATAAATGAGCAGGAGTTGCAAGACAATATCAATGATGCCATGGAAGCAGAAAATGTTGGCAACCCGGAAGAAACTGATGAGTTGAGCGTCTTGAAAGGAAAGGTGGCAGAATTGGAGGATAAGAATCTGCGATTATTTGCAGAATTTGAAAACTTCAGACGAAGGACACAGAAAGAGAAATTGGAGTTGATGATGACTGCAGCGAAAGACACTTTGTCAGCCCTTTTGCCGGTTTTGGACGATTTTGACAGGGCGAAAAAGATAGTTGATGATGTAGAAGAGAAAGATCCTTTTACTGAAGGTGTACTTCTTGTATACAATAAGCTGTTCAATGTGCTGAAATCAAAAGGGCTGCAGGTTTTGGAATCCAATGGTCAGCCGTTTGATGCTGAGTTGCATGATGCTATTTCGCATATTCCCGTATCAGATCCTTCCTTGTCAGGGAAGGTGATTGACACTGTCGAAAGAGGATATCTGTTGAATGATAAATTGATACGCCACGCCAAAGTAGTAGTGGGGGCTTGATTTGCTTTTTGATTAAACAAACTATTTGATTCAGACTATGTCTAAACGCGATTATTACGAGGTTCTTGGTGTATCGAAAGGAGCAGATGAGGCCGAAATTAAAAAAGCATACCGAAAAGTTGCGATGGAGTTCCACCCGGATCGTAATCCGGGGGATAAGGTGGCTGAAGAAAAGTTTAAGGAGGCAGCTGAGGCATATGAAATACTGAGCAATCCAGATAAGAAAGCCAGATATGACAGATTGGGCCATGCAGGCGTGGACCCTAATTTTGGTGGTGGAGGCTATGGCGGTCATGGGATGACCATGGAAGATATTTTTAACAACTTTGGCAGTATTTTTGAGGACTCACCTTTTGGTTCATTCTTTGGTGGGGGCCAGCAGCGTAGACAAGGCGGCGGGCAACGTGGCAGTAATCTTCGCATCAAGCTCAAAATGACACTGGAGGAAATCAATACCGGAGTCAAGAAAAAAATCAGGGTCAACAAGCAGGTGAGTTGTCAAACCTGTGGAGGATCAGGAGCCAAAGATCGTTCTTCTGTCAAGACTTGTACGACCTGTAATGGTGCAGGCGCTGTCCGCGAGATAAGAAATACCTTCCTGGGACAAATGCAGACTACATCAACCTGTCCGACTTGTAATGGAGCAGGAAAGATGGTAACCGCCAATTGTACCAGTTGTAAGGGAGAAGGACGAGTGAATGCTGAAGAGACCATTGAATTTGAAATCCCGGCGGGTGTATCAGATGGCATGCAACTTTCTATGGCCGGTCGAGGCAATGCCGGTCAGAAGAATGGACCGGCCGGGGACCTGGTTATCACCGTTGAGGAACAGCCCCATGAGTTCCTAGAAAGAGATGGCAATAATCTGTTGTACGACTTGAATATCAATATTGCGGATGCGGCAATCGGCACTTCGGTTGAAGTTCCTACCATCGACGGTAAAGCGCGGATCAAGGTGCCTTCCGGAACACAGTCCGGTAAAATATTTCGTTTGAGGGGTAAGGGCCTTCCTGCCTTACAAAGCTACGGGCGTGGTGATCAGCTGATTCAGGTGAATGTCTGGACACCGCAGAAGCTCAATGATGAAGAGAAGCGTTTGCTGGAGAAATTGCGGTCCATGCCTAACTTCAATCCTGATCCGGAAAAACAACCCAAAGGTTTTTTCCAGCGGATGAGGGAAATGTTTGAAGGTTGATGTGCCGGTGTGGGGTTGAAGAAATGAGGCTTTCTTAAATTTTTTTTGCCTCTACACGCTCAGTCTGAATATTGTAAATATTTTCGTATTGTAAACATGCACTAATATTGCCGTATTAAAACTGCTTGCCAGATGAATAAATACTTAGTCGGACTGTTATATCTTCTGCCTGTCATCCTGTTGACATCGTGCTCCGGGAATATCTATAATGAGGAGAGAAAGATTGCGGAAGGCATTTGGGAATACAATGATTCACTAAGATTTGACTTTGAAATTCCTGACACGGCACAGCTGTACACGATGGAGCTGGATGTGAAGCACAGGGATGAATTTCCTTATGAAAATTGCTATGTAAGAATCAAGTCACTGTATCCGGACAAGACCTTGAAGGACGATAGACTTTCACTGGAGTTTGCTGACGAGACAGGTATGTGGATGGGCGAGAAGAGCGGCGGTAGTTGGCTTGCTCCGATAGCTATTCAACCTGTTGCCAAGTTCCGGCAGCCGGGAAAGTATTCTATGATATTCTTTCAGGATACAAGGCAGGATAGCCTTCCGGGGATCGAGTCTTTAAGGCTTAAGATTGCCAGGTACAAAGCGAAATGATATTTTAAAAATTAAGAGTCAAAGGATTCGATCAATCCTTTTTTCTTCCCGGGCAGGACTTACAACGTTTTCCTTTTTTAAATTTCTTGCAACAATCCTTTTTCTTTTTACTCTGGATGATGGGCAATGCAAAGTAGTTGTTTCTCACAGGCATTCCCTCCGTTCGAATCATATTTTGTTGCATTCTTTTTTTGTTGCAAATGTATATTTATTTAGATTAAATACAAATAATATTTGATGCTAAATTAAAATTAATACCTGATCCCATGAATACTTATTTATTGTGGATTTTCAATGCTTTACAATATATCGCCGTTGATAGATTTGGAACAGGATTCCGGTTCATTTTGATTGGTAAAAGCCATCGCTTGGAAAGTTGTTCTTGGGCTTAATACTTATGGGTACACAATAAATTTTTAATTCTCCTTGTGGAACAAGACCGCAGTTTAAGCAGGCAGCTAAGTGTCTGTTTGAAATGGGGAATAGTCGCAGGTTTTGCCTTACTGTCTGATTTATGAAGTCGTTTTTCCAAAACTGTGCCTTCAGTATCCCATTGCTTTTAAAATAAATGATTCCACCTTGTATTCATTTATCGCGAGCCTTTTGATCGTCTTTGGAAGCCTCATCAGGGGAGTCTGATTTCTAGTTTGCCTGCCCTGTGGTGTAAGTAGTCAATGAGGATATTCAACGCTTCAATTTGTTCAGTGTTCATCAGTATTTTAGGATTTGATGCTTTGTTTGAATGTTTTTTCTTTGAGTATCAATAATTTTACTTCAATCTCATAGGATTTTCGTATATTTGCATCTTGTGTACAAAATAATGTTTTGTAAAATCTTTAATTATTATTGATTTGTAAAATAGAATTTTGTTTTCAGATTTATTTGCCTTTAAACTTAAAATTTATTGAATCAATGAAGGTTTTAGTTTGTATCAGTAAAACACCCGACACTACTGCCAAAATCTCATTTAAGAACGATGGGAAGGACTTTCAGTCTGATGGTGTTCAATATATCATGAATCCTTACGATGAATGGTTTGCCCTGGTCCGTGGCTTGGAATTGACTGAAGCTCAAGGTGGAACGGTAACGGTACTTAACGTCGGACCTGCCGACAATGACACCATCATCCGAAAAGCTTTGGCGATAGGAGCCAATGGTGCAGTGAGGATCAATAAGGAGCCGGAAGGTGCATGGGATGTGGCTCATCAGATCGCCGCATTTGCCCGGACTCAGGCTTATGATCTTATCCTTTTGGGTAAGGAGACGATTGACTATAACGACAGTGAAGTTGGAGCCACTTTGGCAGAACTGCTTGACCTGCCGTTTATCTCATATGCCAATAAGCTGGATGTGAATGGTGCCGAGGCCGTTGTCAACCGTGAAATTGAAGGAGGAACAGAAATCATGCAGGGACAGCTTCCCCTTGTCATCAGCTGTGCACAAGGCATGGCTGAGCAAAGGATACCGAACATGAAGGGAATTATGACTGCCAAGAGCAAGCCGCTTAACGTAATCGATCCTGTGGCTGTTGATTCGCCGGTGACAATTGTGCGACATGAATTGCCTCCGGCCAAGAAATCAGTGACGCTGATTGCTCCGGAAGATACGGACGAGTTGGTGCGCCTGTTGCATGAAGAGGCGAAAGTCATTTGATATTGGGTCAATCTAATTTTTCAAACTTTTAATTATTAAAATATATATGTCAGTTATCATATTTGCCGAATCGGTTGAAGGTCAGGTCAAGAAAAGCGCATTTGAAGCAGTAACTTATGGCCGCAAGGTGGCGGATGCCCTTGGAGTTGCTTGTAAGGCTATAACATTGGGAAAGGCAGAAAATGCTTCAGAGCTGGGTGTTTATGGGGCACAAGAGGTTTATAATGCAGGAGATGCAGCATTTGATCAGTTTGATTCTCAGGTTTTTGCTACTGCCATTGCCGATGCTTTCAATCAATTGGGCGGCAAGATTTTGGTCCTTTCACATAGCTCCATGGGCAAGTCCCTGGCAGGCCGTCTTTCAGTAAGACTCAATGCTGGCTGTGCTTCAGGTGCCAGTGAATTGCCGGATATATCCAATGGCTTCATTGTTGGTAAAAGTGTATATTCCGGTAAAGCTTCTGCATTTTACAATATTAATACAGAGAATAAGATTGTTTCCCTCATGGGAAATGCCATTAAGCCGGAGAAAACCGGATCTCCTGTCGAAGTGAAGCCACTCGCAATCGTGGCAGGGGTACCTAGAATTAAGGTTGTTGAACGAAAGACCATTAGCGGTACTGTTCCACTGCCGGAAGCTGCTTTAGTGGTGTCCGCAGGACGAGGAATGAAGGATCCATCCAACTGGGGCATGATCGAAGAACTGGCCGGAGAACTTGGAGCCTCTACGGCATGTTCAAGACCCGTTTCTGATACCGGCTGGAGGCCGCATCATGAGCATGTAGGACAGACCGGATTGGCTATTCGTCCTAATCTTTATATAGCCATCGGTATTTCCGGCGCAATCCAGCACCTGGCCGGTGTCAACAATTCTCGCGTAATCGTCGTCATCAATAAGGACCCTGAAGCACCTTTCTTCAAGGCTGCTGATTATGGTATTGTTGGAGATTTGTTTGAGGTTGTACCAAGGTTGATCGAATCTGTCAGGAAGTTCAAAGCCGGGCATTGATTTTTCAAAGTTGCCGGAAAAAACAGCTGCACGGCGGTGGTTGAAAATATTCAGATATTTTAACCCCGGGTTAATTGACCATTAATTCAAGGTGGTTTTTTGGAATAAATACTTTTCATTGGGGCATAGCGCATGTTGTTTTTTCCGGTTATTATCTTTTTACCGATTCCGGCAGTAACTACATAACGTATAAATACGTATTTTTGAGCATCATAACTAAACAAAGCCCTCTTGGCAGCAAAGAAGAAAATCCAGCTTGATATCATAGCGTTATCGCACAGCGTGACCCAGTCCAACAATTATGCAGTTGTGCTTGGTGAGGTGAAAGGCAACAGGCGGTTGCCCATCGTCATCGGTGGCTACGAAGCTCAGGCCATAGCAGTATCTATGGAACGTATGGTTCCCAATAGGCCGTTGACCCACGATTTGTTCAAGAACACGCTGGATACATTTAATATTCGGATTGTTGAGATCGTCATCAGTGATTTGATTGAAGGCATTTTCTTTGCTCAGCTGATTTGTGAGCGGGAAGGAGATGTGTTTGAGGTGGACTCCAGAACATCTGATGCCCTGGCCATGGCTGTGAGATTTGATTGTCCCATCTACACCTTTGATCATATAATGGACAGTGCCGGAGTGGTGCTGGAAATCGATGCTGAAGAAGAAAGCCCTGCTGAAGAAAGCCACCATACAGAAAGCACTTATTCATCCAAAACAACAGAAGAATTGAATCAGATGCTCGAGGATTCCTTGCAGGAAGAGAATTATGAAAAGGCAGCTCTGATTCGTGATGAAATAAAAAGACGTAAAGGCGGTAGTTGACACCATTACACGCTTGCTTTTTGGAATGTTGTAATTGCGGATGTTGAGCACTAAAGAGGGAATATTCCTATACCAAATCAAGCACCACGATTTTCCGGATTTTATCTTTCTATCCTGATATTGACAATTTGCTCAAGTTTCATTATCACATGATACTGAACATACGAAGGGTGTAACCGATTGGCTACCTTTCTCGAAAAGGGTATATTAATATTGTAGCTTAATCCGGTTCGAATCCAAGTACGAAGCTGAACTTTCCGAACTGTGTCCATTTGGAACCATTTTGGATCAAGTCCGGCTTGTCGAACCCGAATCCATAGTCAAATCCTAAGATTCCAAACATGGGCAGGAATACCCTAAGGCCCAATCCTGCAGAGCGCTTCAAGTCAAATGGTCTGTAATCCCTGATCCTGTTCCACATATTTCCTCCATCCATAAATCCAAGTACATAAATAGAGGAAGATGGATTAAGCGATATCGGATATCTCAATTCCATAGAGATCTTGGAGAATACTGCAGCCCCATCGGTGGTAACCTTGTTGTCTTCCCTTACTTGTTCTACGGTATATCCTCGCAGGGCTATGATATCCTTTCCCACGATGCCCACATATTGGTTGGATAGTCCATCACCACCCAATTCAAACCTCTCGAATGGCGATAGGCCTACATAGGAATTATAGAAGCTCATCATTCCGGTTTTATTGGAAACTTTCAAGACAAGTTTACCTATGATGGATTTATAAAATTCCAGATCGAGACGCCATTTATGATATTCAAGCCAGTGGAATCGCTTTTCCAGGGGCAGGTCTGCGTAGTCTGCTGCAGATTTGCCATTGAATAATGAGTATGGAGGCGTGAATTGCCCGGTAAGAGATATTTTAGAACCATCCCGTGGGAAGATAGGGTCCGCAACGGTTGTCCTTGCAAGGGTGAGCCGTAGATTCAGGTTGTTGAAGGTTCCATTAGCCACAGTGAAAAGCCCGGGATAATCTTTTAATTTGTTTTGTTGGAAATTGAGTGTTGCATTGACCAGGAAGTTGTCATCAGGCCACTTAAGTCGAGTGCCGAGACCCATTGTTCCGGATGCTATGCTGTAATATCCTATACTTCTATATTGCGCATCAATATTGGAATAACGGGTATAAAATCCACCAACGGTGAAGGATGTTGGTTTTTTCCCACCAAACCATGGTTCGGTAAATGATGCGTTGTACGATTGGAAAAAACGACCATTGGTTTGAGCTCTGAGAGATAATTTCTGTCCATCGCCCTGTGGTAGTGGATGCCAGGCTTCTTTCTTTCTGATATTATGGATCGAAAAATTATTGAAGCTGACTCCAAGAGTGCCTATAAGTCCTTGGAAGCCTCCGTATCCGGCGGATAATTCCAGCTGATCATTGGGCTTTTCTTCCACGGTGTATTCAATATCTACGGTTCCGGCTTTTTGGTTGACCGGCGTATTGATACCGATATTTTCCTGATTGAAGTATCCAAGATTAATGATTTCACGCTGAGAACGAATCAGGTCGCTTCGGCTGAATTTGGCGCCCGGAAGTGTTCTAAGCTCTCGCCGAATCACATTCTCATTGGTTCGGTCGTTGCCCTTGATTACTACCTTATCAATAGTAAATTGAGGTCCTTCAAACACCCGCATCTCAAGGTCAATAGAATCGTTGGAGACAGCCGTTTCAACCGGATCTACATTGAAGGCGAGATATCCATCGTCCAAGTACAAGGAACTGACGTCTGTCCCGTCCATACTGAATCGTAGCCTGTTTTCCAGCTTTTTCTGATTATATTCATCGCCCTTATTGATTCCCAGGCGGTTTTTCAATTGCTCTTCGGTGTATAGTGTATTTCCTTTGAAAGTAATGTTTCTGTAAAAATATTTATTACCTTCAGCCAGATTGATGTGGATACGCAGGTCGCCATCCTTCTCTCTCCACATAGAATCTGAAATTATCTTCGCATCCCGAAATCCGAGTGTGTTGTAATAGGAAATCAACTCTGTTTTGTCTTCTTCATATTTTGGTTTGATAAATTTAGAAGAGGCAAACAGACGGCGCTTGACCTTTGTATCATCAAGCTGTTTGCGAAGTTTACGTGATTTTACATTTTGATTGCCACTGAAGGTTACATCCTGAATCTTGATGCGTTTGCCCCTGGTTACATTGAATACTAATTTGACCTGGTTGAGCGTCGTGTCGTGACTTGTCTCTCTTACTTTAGCCATTGCATCAAGATAACCTTTGTCGATAAAGAAATTCTTAATGGCATTGATGGCGTTGCTTTTATTATTTTCTGTAACGATGCCTCCTTTCAACATATAAGGCTGAATCTTTTTATTCAGATCTTCATGATAGGATTTCTTAACACCGGAAAAAGACCATCCCAACAGCCTGGGCCTTTCTTCTACCCTTATCTCAAGGAAAATAACTTCCCCAATGGTTTTTTCCTGGATGATGACTACATCGGAAAATAATTTCAGGTTCATCAAAGATCGGATTGCCCTGGTTATCTTGGGCCCGGGAACCTGAATTTCGTCGCCTACCCGAAGTCCTGAAATGGTTTTGATTGCATTTTCATCACTGTATTTCGCTCCAGTTATAGTTAAGGAGCCGATTTCATAAATGTTTTTTTCCTCAGCTTGGCCAATGGCACGATTGGTATAAGCCACAAGCCCAATTATCAGAATGGCTATAGTTAAAATTCTAATATTTAAATGCATCGCAATCACAAAGTTATAGTGTATAATCAGCTAAATTTTCCATTTTTGTCGGAAGTTCAACGAGCTGAATATCAGTTTTTTGAGGCGCAAATTTAGAGTATTATTGGCTACTGACCTAACATTCTTCAATGAAACCTTTTTCAATAGGAATAATAATCTGAAAATCACAAGTCAAACGTTGTTTTTCCGGAAAAATTGTATGGCTTACAGGCTTGTATTCTATGTTCTAGGATGGTTCATTCATATCGTTGTGATATTTCTTTAACCATCCAAACAATTCCGATAAATGGAAAAGCAATTCATGTATCAATTGGATTAAAATGAGTTCCTTTTATTATCAAACGTCAAACCTCCCGGATGCGCTGCCATCCGGTTGTTGAATCTGAATTTTTGTAATTATTGGACTAAACTAATTGTTAGTCAGGACTTTTTATTGGTAAAATATGATTTATTGCCTTCAGGGAAGAGCCATTATAGTCAAAATATTTCTTGGGCGGGAGATTCTGGCTTATATTTCATGATCTGATTTTCTCTATAATTGTCCTGAATGTCAGATTGATCCTTGAGGTGCTGATTTTCTTTGTCGGTGGTAAGCGGTGCACCCAATGTTGCTGCGTCTCTCCGGTCATCAACAACAGACTGCCATGTTGAAGAATCATATCTATTCTTTGCCCTGAAATTTTGTGTTTGAAAGCAAATTTTCTTTCAGCTCCAAAGCTGAGGGAGGCTATAGCTCCGTATTTCTTCAGATCCGGTTCGCCATCACTATGCCAGGCCATGCCTTCAGAACCGTCATGATAAAGATTGAGCAGGCATGAGTTGTAAGTTTCTCCGGTTGCCTTCTCAGTGATATATTTTAGTCTTTTTAATTCAGGTGTCCATGACAACGCATATTTACTGATACGAGAATAGGTGTATTCAAAGGGAAGGTCACCATACCACGCTACTTTTCTTTTAGTGACTATTCTTTTGCCAAACATGATGGCTTCGTCATTTTGCCAGGCTATGTTGGATAGCAAGGAGTCAAAATACGCGTCTGCCTCACATCTCTCCATGATGTTTCCGTAGTATATCGCCACCCCATTTTGTGGAAGCAGGTTGGTATTCAATGGTGTATTATATCCGTAAGAAATTGGTTCCATATCCTTTTAGCCTGATGTAAATATAAGTACAAAAGAATGATTATCGCGGTAAGAATACATGGTCATTCCATTGAATGCGTATGTAGTTTTCGAAAAGTTCATTGGTTATGAGATTAAACAGACTACTGTATTGTACGTTTGAATATCTTTTTTCAGTAAAATTTCTATATTAGGCTTAGCTTTGAACCTCAATGTTAGAGAAAGATGAAAAGTGACAGTTTTTTAGTTACCGGAGGTGTAACCCTATCAGGTAGTATAGAGCCTCAGGGCGCCAAGAATGAATCGTTACAGGTGGTATGTGCTGTGTTGCTGACTGCGGATACCGTAATTATCAGGAATATTCCGGATATTCTTGATATCAGGCTTCAGATGGAGTTGCTTCGAGGCTTGGGTGTCAAGATTGAGCAGCTGGGTCCCTGTGACTTTTCATTCAATGCTGCTGATGTCAATTTGAGTTTCCTGGACTCTCCGGAATATTTGGAGAAGGCAAGGCGTATCAGAGGATCGGTCCTTTTGTTGGGGACTTTACTTGGACGATTTGGCAAGGCCTACCTACCGAAACCGGGGGGCGACAAAATTGGCAGAAGAAATCTTGACGCTCATTTTCATGGATTTGAAAAACTGGGGGCGAAATTTACCTATAATGAAGATGCCGGCCACTTTGAGATCGATGGTAGTCACCTGGAAGGAGCCTTTATCTATATGGATGAGATTTCTGTGACAGGAACAGGAAATGTCCTGATGGCATCTGTTCTGACACCGGGTAGAACAACGATATACAATGCCGCTTGTGAACCTTACTTGCAGCAACTATGTAAAATGCTGGTAGGCATGGGTGCCAAAATAAGCGGAATTGGCTCCAATATGTTGGTAGTGGAAGGAGTGGAGCAGCTTCATGGTACAGAACACAGGTGTCTGCCGGATATGATAGAGATTGGTTCTTTTATCGGAATGGCTGCCATGACACAATCAGAATTGACCATTACCAATGCATCTGTACCTGATTTGGGATTGATTCTTCCTACTTTTGAAAAATTAGGCTTGAAGCTTGAAGTAAGAGGCGATGATATTCATATACCGGCGCAGGATATTTATGAGATTCAAACCTTCATCGATGGGTCCATCATGACGATTTACGATGCGCCATGGCCGGGCTTTACACCGGACCTGATGAGTATTGTGCTGGTTGTGGCAACACAAGCCCGCGGCAGCGTATTGATTCATCAAAAAATGTTTGAAAGCCGACTTTTCTTTACGGATAAATTGATTGAGATGGGAGCTAAAATCATCCTTTGTGATCCTCATCGTGCGACCGTGATAGGGCTGGAAAGAAAGAGCCGGTTTCGTGCGTTGAATATGAGTTCGCCGGATATCCGTGCAGGTGTATCACTTCTTATTGCTGCCATGTCTGCCAATGGGACCAGCAGGATAGATAACATACACCAGATAGATCGGGGTTATCAAAGTATCGAAACCAGATTAAATGCCATTGGTGCTCAAATAGAGCGCATATAATTCCGGAGCAGAGTCCGAGCATGGCGAATAAGCCTTAATACATTGGTGGAAATAAAAAACTCCCGGCATAAACCGGGAGTTTTTACAATACAAATAAATTAAAAAATTATTTAATAACTACAAACTGTTTCACGGTCATTTTTGAACCATTATCGATAATCATTCGATAGGTGCCATTGGAGAGTGACTGAGTGGAAATCTGCACCATTCCGTTGGTCAGAGTAACCCTCTTCATATCGACCCTTCTTCCCAGGCCGTCAAAAATCTGAATATTCATGTTGTTTTCCTTGCCTTCATACCTGATGGAAAGAACGTCTTTGGTCGGATTAGGGAAGATGCTTATTTGGGCATCCAGCCTATTGTCATAGCCTGAGACCGTAAGATCATACACAAAAGGTCCAAAGACACAGCCATTACCATCCTTGATTTTAAGGGTATAAACACCTTTGGTCAATCCGGAGATATCTTCTGTATTGGCAAAAACTTCATTGTCCTTGCTCCATTCAAATGTAAGGCCGGTGGCGTCTCCATTGAGGGTGATGTCGATGGCACCATTGGCGTTGTCACCTGAAGGCAAAGTCACTTCTTCACTCTCAACATCGTACACATATGGGCCTTCGATGGTAAGATTCAATTCTTTGGCACAGCCGGAATTATCCGTTACAATGATTTTATATGTTCCCGGCTGGACATTGTTCTTATTGCCTTCCATGCCATTATCCCAGGAATATTGCATAGGGGCAGAACCGCCCTCCGTAATCACTTCGATGGAGCCAAGTTGGTTGCAGGACGCATCTTTATACACTGAGTTCAACTGCAACTCTACATCCCTGTGTACTATAAAGGAGCATGTATTTGAGTTTCCGGAAGCATCAACCACGACGTATTCCTGAACGGTATTGCCCAATGGAAATTCTGATTTGATATCGATTCCTTTTATTTGCTGAATTTGTGCTTGTCCGCAATTATCTGAATAGGTGGGATCCAAGCCTACCAGACCATTGCAGGTGTTGGCCAGAATTTCTCCTGCCGGGCAGTTGTTCCATTGCGGAGCTGTCTTGTCTACGATAGTTACATCTACGGTTTTAACCGATTTGTTGCCCGCTGCATCAGTCATAGTAACTTCAATAGTCCTGACGCCCAGATCATCGCAAGAGAATTGTTCGGGATTCATTAATATAGTATAATTAGAACAATTGTCGGAGCTACCGTCATTTATCAAATCAAAAGTCACATCAACTGTACCATTTTCATTCAATGGAATTTCTGATGTTTTAAGTCTAAGGTTAGGTTTCTCTGTATCGTTGGAATTTAAGTGGATATCCTTGACCACATCACAGCCGGAATCGTCTGTGATAGTGACAGTATAATTGCCTGCTGCCAATCCGGTAATGTTGTTGCCGGTTGTACCGGTATTCCATACATAATTGAAGTTGCCTGAACCTCCATCGGCATTGACAGTAATGCTTCCTGTCGTTTCCTGAGGGCATGCAGGGTTTGTTTGGTCAACTGAAGAAAGAATAATTTCAGATGGCTGGTCAACCACAACATTGACTACGGTCAGGCATCCGCCATCGTCTTTTATGGTTGCGCTATAGCTACCCGCCGCAATATTTTCAAGAGATGAAGTAGTGGCTCCGGTGTTCCAGAGTATGGATGGCGTACCGGTAACATTGGACAGGCTGAGTGTTATACTTCCGGAGGTGGTTCCATAGCAGGAAGCATCGTTGACGTCCGCGGTGGCAGCCAGGGTGCAGCCTTGTACATTGACCGCATAACTTCCGGATGTTGTACATCCATTGGCATCGGTGACCACTACTGTATAAAGGCCCGGCACAAGATTGGTGATGGTTTGTGTTGTGCCTCCATTAGACCATAGATAGCTATATGGAGCTTTTCCTCCTGTTGGAGTGGCAGATGCAGTGCCGTCATTACTGTTGGCATCCTGAGCATCTGTGCCTGTGTATGTGGCGCTCAGAATTTCCGGTTGAGTCATGGTAAATGATGCTGTTGCTGTACATCCGGCACTGTTGACGATGGTTACCTGATAGACACCGGGAGACAGGTTGTGGATACTGTTGGTTGTAGCTCCATTTGACCAGTTATATGTATAATTGGTTTGGTTGATTTCTATTGCTCCATCGGCCTGACCGTTGCAACTGATCTCATGTAGGGTTGATGTATAGGCTACTGAATTGTCAACAGTTACGCTGGTTTGGTCGGAAGCTTCACACCCGTTGGTGGTATTGGTTACTTTCAGAGTATAGGTGCCGGGAGCATCTATATCGATCGTAATTTGATTTGGATCTGATACAATATTTCCGTTGGATGTTGTCCATAGGTAAGTAAAGTTGGATCCTGTAGATGACGCACCGCCATTGAGGGTTATCACTCCACCGCTGCAAGGAAGGACCTCGTCACTGCCTGCGTTGGCTATAGGAAGGCCTGTTGCTCCATTTATTTGGATAAAATTGGCATTAAAGCATCCCAATTGGGTATCAAATATCGTCAGTACATATAATCCCGGTGCATTCACCGTAATTTCTTGTGCTAATGGATCAGATACTATGTTTCCATTGTTGGTCGTCCAGCTGTATTGATATTGAGGTCCGGTGGATGATCCATCTGAGTTGATGGTAACGGTAGAGTTAGTGCAGCTGAGCTGTTGTCCATCACTTGAAACCATTACTGTTGGAGAGGGTATATTGTTGATCTGTATGGACGTAGAGATGGTGCAACCTTTTGAGTCGGTTATATTCACTCCATAGGAGCCTTCAAATAATCCGGTTATCGTGGATGTTGTGGCTCCATTGGTCCAGCTATAAGTATACGCCGGGTCGCCTCCTGTCACTTCTACTGAGGCGCTTCCATTTGGTTGCTCGCAGGTGGCGTCCTGTCCGCTTTGTGAGGTGATGCTCATAAGGCTTGAAGGACCGTTAACTACGATATCACCGGTAAAAACCTGATCTCCCTTGTTGTCAGTGACTGTGCAGGAATAAGTACCTGCAGCAATATTTGTCAGATTAGAAGAGGTGGCTCCATTCGACCAGCTGTAAGTATAGGGCGTTTTGCCTCCGCTTACCGTGAGATAGATGGCTCCAATCGGATCAAGGGAGCAACTGATGTCGGTTGTTGTATAGCTTACTGCCAATGGAGGAGGTTGCGGACAATCGTTTAGAAAGTTAACCAATCCATTGAGTTGCCTTTGTCCTATTTCCCAGATTTGACCATTTGGGCAGATTCCATAAATAGTCGGGTAATAGGATAATGCATATAGGTTCGGAAAGTCTGGTCCGTTGGTCGAGGTGCAATCTATTATTGGATAGGAAACCCCATCTGTCCAGTCTCCCTTAGAGCTGGGACAGTTGACGTTGTAGATACAATTGGTAGGGGTGGTCAGGTCAGATTCAATACCGAAGACCATTACCTGATCAGTTCCGCCAGGGCCATATTGTTGGTACAGGTTTTCAAGGGCATGAGTCTGATGGTAATTCCAGCATGGTCCACACCAGGTAGCAAACATGTCGATATAAACGGTCTTACCCTGATCCAGATAGTCCTGCAAGTGGTGTGTATTGCCATCTAGGTCGACAAGTGTCCAGTCCGGAGCTATTGATCCATCAGGTAGCTGCGCCTTGACTCCGGCGATTGTTAATACAAAAAATGTAAACAGTAGAAAGAACTTTTTCATTAAAAAATAAGTTTTGATTGAACAGAATGTAATTGTAGTATTTAAGGGCAAATTTAGTATTATCTGCATAAAAGCGCAAAAACACTGGAATAATATTTTGAGTTATTATTTATTGCCCTTATCTATATTTGATTTGGGGCTCATATAGCTGGCTCTCATGATGGCACCCATGCCCCATTTGTCCCTGATATGGTCTAATTCCTGCATGAGTTTAAGGTCTGATTCACTGTCTTCAAAGAGGCTTATCTGGTAATCTCCCTTGACCAGGCCACTAAAACGGACTCCGATAAGCCTAATCAGCTGCCTCCTGTCATACAATTTGTCAAAAAGATCCTGGACAGTAGCTTGGAGAGCTCTGTCGCCGGAAGTATATGCTATATGTCTCTGTTTGGTAAATGTGTTGAAATCAGCATACCGTATCTTCACTGTGATACAGGAGGTCAGCCAGCCGGAGGAACGCAGTTCGTATGCCAACTTATCTGTCATGGAAGACAGTAAGGATTTGAGCCGTTTGAGGTCGAGGGTGTCTTGAGGGAGAGTGGTCTCCGTCGATATTGATTTTTGCTCGGAATACGGTTGTACCGGAGTATCATCGATACCGTTGGCATGACGGGATAGAATGATGCCGGTTTTGCCAAATTCCCGCTCCAGCAGTTTCACAGGTATTTCGCTCAAGACACGTATCGTGCGGACACCCATGAAGCTGAGCCGCTTGTATGTCTCAGTCCCTATGCCCGGCATCTTGGAGGTGGAGAGTGGTGCCAGAAATTCCCTTTCATCTCCGCGCTCTACCTGTACGCGACCCTGTGGTTTACCCTCTCCGGCTCCGATCTTTGATACCAGCTTGTTGACCGAAAGGCCAAAGGAGATAGGCAGTCCGGTCTCTTTTACGATCTTGTCGGTCAGCTGCAGGGACCATCTATAGCAACCAAAGTGCCGGTCCATACCGGTCAGGTCAATGTAAAACTCATCGATTGATGCCTTTTCGAAGGTTGGAGATTCATCGGTAATCACTTCAGTGACCAGATGACTGTACTTACTGTACTCTTCCATATCGCCTCGAAGCACGATGGCATCCGGACACAACCGTTTGGCCATCTTCATCGACATAGCCGATTGCACGCCGAATCTACGAGCTTCATAGCTACACGAGGACACAACACCCCGCACGCTGTCTCCTCCAATGATCAGGGGCTTGCCGATGAGGCTGCTATTCCTAAGTCGCTCTACCGAAACGAAGAATGAATCCAGGTCCATATGTAATATTGCCCGATCGTACATTTGGCAAAATTACGAATATTATGACATTTATGACGATAATATCGTCTTTGTTTTTGAGATTTTATTCAATGATGATTTTCCGGAGGCCTATGCAGTAGTTTTTATTATAAAACCGGAGGAAATATAATCCTGGTGTTGTATGACTGATCTCAATAGTCGTCTCTTCCCCCGGCTTTACATCTGCCCGGTTGATAATTGTACCATCCATATCAGTAAGCTGTAATTCGATTGGAATGTCGATATGCTGATCGATCCGCACATGGATTTTGTCATGTGCCGGATTAGGATATATTAGGATTTCATATTCATTGAGCCGGCTTTTGACATCATAGGTTCCGGATGTTTTCTTATTGACTTCCCAGTGGACCGACTTAAAATGAATGGTATTGTGATTATCCACCCGCAGCAAGGCAGTTGTGTCCTCGATATTTACTATGATATCATTGATCCCCGGAGAGAAATCGGATACTTCGACCTGGAGGACGTCGGAACTGTCCCCTACCTGTTGACCATTGAGCTCCCATGAAACCTTGAGGGTATTGGGAATGATTGGTATCGGGTTGATTCTGAATGTGATGGCATCGTTGACAGCAGTCAGGGTAGCTTCGATTGGCTCATAGGCATCAATGGGGGAGACAAGCTGATGTATCCTTTCGATGATGGTCTGAGTGCAAACCGGGCAAAACGGGGCATTGAGCGTCCTCATCTTGCAGTTCTGATGTGGCCGATACCATAGAGCCGAATTTCCTCCGCAACAATGCTGATATATGCCCACTCCATCCGTACCAATCCAGTTTTTCCACCGGACTTTCGTTGGATCAGTTTCCTGGGTCATATTTACTTTTTCTCCGGCATAGGAGTCGCCGGCATAATATTCATCGGCAAGACGGGCAAAGCTGTGGCCGAGTTCGTGTAATGTCACCTCGGCGGATGAGGTATGTGTGGATGCTGTGGCATAGTCTCCCCCGCTCCCGCCATAGTACGGAGAGTTGACTAAGATGACAATCTGATCATATTGCGGAAAATTTTCAGCCGCCACCTTATACACACCTCCTATGTTTGTGGCAAAAAGAAGTCTGTGGATCTTGTAGTAATCAAAGGTTGATTTGAAATAATTGTCTGTTACCAGAACGGGATGCTGAGGCTCGGAAACATCGGTTGCATTCCCCGGATGATTCGCTCCGCTCTCGTTGGACGGGACATTGATGGTATAGAAGTTGAAATAATGCCGGTAAAAGGAGAACGGTGGAGTTCCGACAAAGGTATTGATGAAGGTATTGACATCCGTACGGAATTTGTTCAATTCATCTTGTGTATATCCATCCGGGAGGAATAAGAGATTGACTCTGTTGGTAAGCGGACCATTTTGTTGGATCGTATCCACCGGAAATTTCTGGCCGGACAAAGAGATACTCCACAACAGGAAAGCAAGTGCCAATATACGTCTCATTGCAATTTTGGTAAACTTAAAATAATGGTTCAATGTATTAATGTTCTATGATACTAATTACAATTTCTGCAATATAAAATTTCTATTAAAACTTAGGTATGAATCCCATATTGGACCAGATGAAGGCATAAATATGAGCCATGGTTTCGATGTTCTTCTTGGTATTACTGGCCCCATGACCGCTGTTGACATCGATCCGAATTAACAGCGGATTAGTGGTAGAAGGCCCGGCGACAGACTGAAGGGTAGCTGCATATTTGAATGAATGAGCCGGTACAACACGGTCATCATGATCGGCAGTGGTGACAAGGGTTGCCGGATAATTGACTCCGGCACGGATATTATGAAGAGGAGAATAAGAACGCAAGACCTTAAATTCCGCTTCATTGTCCGAAGAACCATAGTCTGCAATCCAGTTCCAGCCGATGGTAAATTTTTGAAAACGCAACATATCCATCACGCCCACTTGTGGAATGGCTACTTTAGCCAGATCCGGCCTCTGATTGATGACTGCACCGACAAGCAATCCGCCGTTGGAGCCTCCACGAAGCGCGAGATGTTCCGAGTTACAATATTTTTCCCTGATCAAATATTCACCGGCAGCGATGAAATCATCGAACACATTCTGCTTCTTGAGCTTCATGCCTTGTTCATGCCAGGCTTCGCCATATTCTCCACCTCCTCTGAGATTAGCCTGAGCATAGACACCGCCTTGCTCAAGAAATGGAATCAGCAAAGGGCTGAAGCCCGGATTGAGACTGATATTAAACCCTCCGTAGCCATAGAGCAGGGTAGGGTTGGCGCTGTTGAGCGTGAGCCCCTTTTTATACACGATAAACATCGGTATTTTAGTGCCATCCTTGCTGGGATAGAACACTTGTCTGGTCTCATAATCGTCAGAATTGAAATCAACTTCGGATTTTCTGTACACAGTCGATTTCCCGGAAGCAATATTATATGAATAGATGACGGATGGATAGGTAAATGACGTGAATGTGTAAAAGATAGTCTTATCATTCCGCTCACCACCGAAGCCCCCTGCATTACCCGGACCGGGCATCAGGATTTCATTTTCCTGCTTGCCATTGATATCGTATACATATACATGGGTAGAGACGTCCTGCATATAACTGACAAAAAGTTTTCCTCCCGCAGAACTTACAGCCTGAAGAGGTTCCTTTTTTTCCTGGATAATTGTTTTCCATTTTCCGGTATTCGCATTAAATATCATTACTTTTTTATTCGGAGCCCCGGCATTGGTTACGATTACAAAATCATCACCATAATTATCGATGAAGGAATAGTCAAAGTCAGATATCTCGCTCACGATTGGCCGAAAGGTCTTTTCTCCTTTTTTCATGAAAAAGAGTGCATTCCCGTCCAATCCTTTTCCCCGGTCGGATCGTGAAAGGATAGTGTATTGTTCATCATCTGTGGTGGATGCTATGTTAAAGCTTTGTGGACTTGCCGGGTCTTCAAATATCAGGCGATCCTTATCCTGCGATTGTCCAATCCTATGATAGTAGACCTTGTGGTTTTCGTTTTTTGAGGCCAGGGCACTGCCTTCCGGTGCCGGATATCGGCTGTAGTAAAATCCATCATCCTGCCAGGCCGCACCGGATACTTTTATCCAGCTTAGCGTGTCGCCAAGGTATTTTAAGGACTTCATGTCCAGAATTTTTGCTTCGCTCCAGTCGGAGCCTCCCTTTGAGAAATATACCGCAGCATAATCACCATTTTTGGAGAGTGAAAATCCGGCCAGCTTGGTGGTGCCATCAGCGGAAAATGTGTTTGGGTCCAGAACGATCTCCGGTGTACCATTCAGACCTTTTGTCCTGTATAATACCGATTGATTTTGCAATCCGGAATTGTAATAATAGTAATAATAATCGCCCTTTCGGAAAGGAGAGGAATATTTCGGATAGTTGTAAAGTGCATTTAGCCGATGGGTCAATTCGTCGATATAAGGGATCTTTTCAAAATAACTTGCAGTAACTTCATTTTCCATGATTACCCAGTTCTTGGTTTCCTCAGCGTGGTCATCTTCCAGCCACCGGTAAGGATCCCGGATGATTTCTCCATGATAATTGTCCGTCTGGTCGCTCATCCTGGCGGGTGGATATTGATACTGTGCCTGCATAAGGTATGGTAATGTCATGAATAAAGAAAAATAAAGTACTTTCATCTGAAAAAATTTTGGCTATAAAGGTAATCTTTTTACACCAGAATACATAAATATCCTAAGTTTTCACCAGGGGAATAGCCGGTGAATATCAGTGATACGAAAGAGATAGTGTTGATCCAATATAAGGATTGACCTGGTTGATTATTTCAGTTCACTCTCTTTTTTTTGCTTGATCTTCAAATACCCTATTTGGAAAAACAGTCAATCTGATTTTCCTGTTAATCAAAGGTACAATGCGTGCCGGTAGTGTGTTATTAACAGGTGTGAAAATTTTAGCCGGTCGGATTCTGTTTTCTTTTTATACATTCGTACAAGTATTGACTTTTCTTATTTTTAATTTCATTGCTTTAGGTTTTTTTCATGAAAAAGTGGTTTCTTCTCAAATCTTTGCTTCTCACGGCACATTTTATTTATGCTCAACTCAATAGAGAGCCGGTTGATTTTGTCAATCCTCTCATGGGTTCCTTGTCCACTTATGAGCTATCTTCCGGTAATACTTATCCGGATATCTCGATGCCATGGGGTATGAACAGCTGGACACCCCAGACTGCCAAGATGGGAGATGGATGGCAATATTATTACAATGCCAATAAAATAAGAGGGTTCAAGCAGACTCATCAACCTTCTCCCTGGATCAATGACTATGGTCAGTTTTCAATCATGGCTGTAACCGGGGGGCCGAAGTTTAGAGAAAGAGATCGAATGTCCTGGTTTTCCCACAAGGCTGAAACTGCTACTCCATATTACTATAGTGTTTATCTGGCCGACCATGATGTGACTGCAGAGTTTGCACCTACGGACCGGGCCTGTATATTCCGCTTTACCTTTCCGGAAAATGATCAGTCCTTTGTGGTCATAGATGCTTTTGATAAAGGTTCCTACATTAGGATCAACAAGAAAGAGAGGAAGATAATCGGATATACGACCCGCAATAGTGGAGGTGTGCCGGATAATTTCAAGAATTATTTTGTAATTCAATTCGATCAGCCATTTGATGTCGCATATACCTTCCGGGATAGTATATTGGTGAAGGATAAGCATGATGTAACTGCCAATCACGCAGGTGCTGTTATCGGATTCAAGACACATCGTGGCGAGAAGATCATCGCACGTGTAGCGTCATCCTTCATCAGTTATGAACAGGCTTCCCTCAATCTGTCGAGGGAGTTGGGTGACAAGGGCTTCGAGGTGATCAAGCAACAAGGCCGGGATATCTGGAACAAAGAGCTTAGTCGTATCCTGGTTGAGGGAGGCAGTGATGATGAGACCAAAACTTTTTATTCCTGTCTGTACAGGACCATGTTGTTTCCACGGAAGTTCTATGAATACGATATCGACAACAAAGTGATGCACTATAGTCCTTACAACGGCCAGGTATTGCCGGGCGTCATGTACACAGACAATGGTTTCTGGGATACATTCCGGGCTGTATTTCCATTCTTCAACCTGATGTATCCTGAATTGAACAGTGAGATCATGCAGGCGATGGTCAATGTATATAAGGAAAGTGGTTGGTTGCCGGAGTGGCAGAGTCCGGGGCACAGGAATTGCATGATCGGTAGCAACTCTGCTTCCATCATCGCCGATGCATACATCAAGGGAATAAGAGGATTTGATGTTGAGACGCTGTATCAGGCGATATTAAAAAACAGCAACAGTCAGGGGCCGCTTCAGTCTGTAGGTCGTGCAGGTGCGGAAGAGTACAACGAATTGGGTTATGTGCCCTATGATATTGGAATCAATGAAAATGCAGCACGTACCCTGGAATACGCCTATGATGATTTTGCTGTGTCACAGTTGGCGCGCGCGCTTAAGAAGCCCGATGAGGAGGTTTCTCTATTTACCCTGCGCGCACAGAATTATCACAATGTCTATGATCCATCGACCAGGTTGATGCGTGGGCGTAATAAGGATGGCAGCTTCCAATCACCCTTCAATCCATTCAAGTGGGGTGATGCCTTTACGGAGGGTAACAGCTGGCACTACACCTGGAGTGTGTTTCATGATGTCAACGGACTGGCGATGGCGATGGGCGGCAGGGATACCATGGCTATGATGCTTGATAGTGTCTTCAGCCTGCCACCGATATTTGACGAAAGTTATTACGGCCAGGTAATCCACGAAATCAGGGAGATGCAGATTATGAACATGGGCCAGTATGCTCATGGAAACCAACCTATACAGCACATGATCTATCTGTATAATTATCTTGGACAACCGTGGAAGGCTCAATACTGGCTGCATCAGGTCATGAACAGGCTTTACAATCCACACCCGGATGGCTATTGCGGTGATGAAGACAACGGCCAGACCAGTGCATGGTATGTGTTCAGTGCTATGGGCTTCTACCCGGTATGCCCCGGTACGACTCAATATGTCATTGGTTCTCCCCTTTTCAAAAGGATTACTTTAAGCCTTAGCAACGATAAAAAAGTGCAGATCAATGCGCCTGCTGTCAATAAGGAGAATGTATATATTCAGGACATATCACTCAATGCCCGGCCATACGACAAGCTGTATCTTGATCATTTTGAACTAATGAAAGGAGGGAAGTTTGACTTTATCATGACCAATATTCCGAATAAAACCAGGGTTTATAAGGAAGCGCAACTGCCATTTTCAATGACGAAATGGCCGGAACCAAAGAAGAAAAGATAGGGACCGCAGACGGTATTAATGGATTAACAAAGGAAGACCGGGACCTGTCATTATCTTTTGACAAGTTGGATTTCTCCTGAGATCCTGACCTTGTCACCGACCATCATCCCACCACCTTCCAGGATGGAGTTCCATCGAAGGCCGAATTCCTTGCGGTCTATTTCCGTGGATATAGAGAATCCGGCTCGAGTAGTGCCATACATATCCATAGTCACTCCACCGAAGTCCACCTTGAAGGTTACAGGCTTTGTGGTGTTTTTGATGGTAAGGTTGCCGGAGATCTCACCTACCTCACCGTCAACCTTCATATCACCTGATTCGAAAATGATGTGGGGATAAGCTGCAATGTCAAAGAAATCCGGACTTTTCAAATGCCCGTTACGTTCATGGTCATTGGTCTCCAGGCTGTCAACATCAGCTGAAAACCAGACCTTTCCGGTGTTAAAATCCTCTTCTTCCGTTTCGACCGTCATGTCAAAACGATCAAACCGGCCGATGACATTGGTAATCATTAGATATTTAACCTTAAATTCTATCTCACTATGTACCGGATCTATGATCCATTTTACTTTCGGCATGACGGTATATTCATTTATATGGTTATTATCTAATAGAAAGTTCGGACTAAAAGTTCATAAAGGTATAGAATATTTGGATATTTTCCGTGCTTGATAAAACGTGCTATCTTCAAAAATTCCCGTGTATGATGAGGCTAATTGATTGAAGGGAAGTCGATTTTTATTATTTCCTGCTGTAAGTTTGTTTGAAACCCTAAAAATGGGGGCTCTCAAATCCAAGTTTTTCCATGCCTGCCTTTATTTCCGGTGCCTTCATCAAGAGATTCCAAATCAAAGCCGTCCTATAATTTTCTATCATAATCACAATCGGCCCCTGATCGATGGCAAGGGTAGACTCAGCAAACCAGGCACGATCGAGTGAAAACCCGTCGTAAAACCCCATTTTACCCCAAAGCCTGTCCCCTAGCTTGTAATAAAAAAAATGGAGGGCATCAAGGCTTTCTTCAGGGGTGTAGGGCATGGAGGATAAGGCAGCAGTGGGGCCGATAACGCTGACGTCATTGGCAGGGCTGCTTGCTGTATATCCGTTATATACGTCTCCTGCAGTAAGGCCCCAGCATTCAGGCCCATATCCGTAGTAATGACGGGGGTTTGCTATGCAATATGCCCTGTTGATCAGGGTGTGTGCCCTCACTTGCTCCCAATAGTCGGCATATTGGTCCTTCAAGCCCCGGGGGTCGATGCCCAGAAAAGAATAATGCTCGAAAAATAACGGACCTCCGGTACCTGAACCCAATGGGAGATTAATTCCGTAGGCTTGTTGGTTATTGACGATGCCGCCATTGCTGGCCCAACCCCTGTGGTACACTTCCGGTGGAATTCCGTGTGCAGGACTTGATGCAGCAAGGATGTATGTGATAAGGCATTCATTCCACCCTGATATTGGCAGATTCATCGACCAACCCTTATCGGGACTCCAATGCCAGTACAGGATATCCTTGCCATCTCTTCTAAACCAATCCCATTCCACACCCTGCCATATAGAGTCTATATCGCGGCGCAATTCCACCTCTTCAGCTTGTTGCCCGTCAAAATATTCTCTGAGAGTCAGTAATCCGGCAATTAGAAAAGAGGTTTCCACCAGGTCAGCACCATTGTCATTGGAGCTGAAAGGTATCACCTTACCGGTGGTGCCGCTCAGCCAATGTGGAAATGCCCCATGGAAGCGATCGGCCTTGTTCAACAGAAAGTCTACCGATTGGGTGGCGCGGTCCAACCCTTGCCGGCGTGTGATGAAACCGCGTTCGATGCCCACCGGGATGGCCATCATCCCGAAGCCGCTTCCCCCACTTGTCACCAGATCACCGGATGAATTACGTTCCCTGGCAAGACCACTTACCGGGTGTCCGAATTCCCAAAAGTATCTGAAAGTACGGCGTTGTACACTATCCAGCAACGCTGCATCATCAATCCTTGGAAGTTTGTCTGACGGGTCCAGCAAGGTATAGAATTCATAGGAAACGGCCTTCTTCAAGGGCCTGTCATCTATGCTCTTCAGTTTTTCAGTTACTACAATGCGATACTTTTCAAGATAAGCAAGATCCCCTTCAGGCTGAATCAACAGTGTGGAATCGGACACCGAAACATTCAATTGTCCTGAATATCCTTCCAGCCGGATTGCCGATGATGCTGAAGTGCTCAGTATCCCGGAAGAGAAATGTATGCTGATCTTTGGTCTGAGGGAAATACCTGTGGGAGTAATTTTGGATATGTCATCAATGGTGGCTGAAAGGCCGACAAAGTCAGGCAGTTCGATTGGTTGTTCCTTTTTACAGGAAAATATCAACATCGAGAAGACAAATATTGCTGCAATATTAACAAGCAGTCGTTTCATGGCATCGTAAATTGAATCGACATTGTTTTAATCTTGAAAACAGTTATTTTTCTGATCTGAAAGTAAATCCAAGTTTGGTCAAGCCGCGCTGTACATCTTTATTTTTCATAAAAAGCTTCCACAATAATCCGGAACGGTGATTTTCGATCATTACAATGATAGGTCCCTGATCTATGGCCAGATGGGTAGGTGTGACGCAGCCGGTCTGAGGATTGAAGGAGTCGAGAAATCCATATCGGGTCCAGAGCTTATCGCCCATTTTCTCGTAAAAATATCGCAATGCCTGCATAGAATATTCAGGTGTATAAGGCATGGAGGCAAGGGCCGCTGTCGGAGAGATATAGCCATTGTCATTTTCCGGTGAGTGTGCAGAATAACCGCCACATTCGTCTCCGGCTGACAACCCCCAGCAATCCGGTCCATATCCCTTGAATTTCTTCGGATTGTCGATGCAGTATGCACGGTTGATCAGGGTGTGATGAGTATTTTGTTCCCAGTAATCTGCGTACCTGTCCTTCAACCCCCGGGGGTCAAGTCCCATAAAGGAATAATGAGCAAAAAACATGGGTCCTCCATAATCAAATCCGAGGGGCAGGGTATAACCGTAGAACTGCTTGCCATTCTTAAAGAAATTACTCATCGCCCATCCGTTGTGATACACCTTTTCATCGATGGCATAGGTGGGCGAAGAGGCGGCAAGGACATAGGTAATCAGGCATTCATTGAAGCCACGTATCTCGAAGTTCATCGCCCAGCCGTTGTTGGGACTCCAGTGCCAGTACAATACCTGTCTGCCGTCGCGGGTGAAGAAGTCCCATTCTGCCTCGCGCCAGGTCAGATTGATCTTCCCACGGAGATCACGCTCTTCCTTAGTATCCCGGTCGAAATATTCCATGGCGCAGATAAGTCCCTGAAACATGAAGGAGGATTCGACGATATCCGCACCATCATCTTTTCTGGAAAAAGGCCTTACACGACCGGTTTCTGCATTCCACCAATGAGGAAACATTCCATGGAAGCTATCTGCCTTTCTGAGAAAATTAACCATCTTTAATAGCCGGCCAACTCCCTCCTCTCTGCTGATCCAGCCTCGTTCAACAGCAACAATAATGGCCATCACACCGAACCCACTTCCCCCACTGGTGATGACCTCATGGCCATAACCGGTATTGGTATTGCTGCGTTCTCTCGCCATGCCGGAGTTTGGATCGGCAAAATCCCAGAAGTAACGGAAAGTGACTCTTTGGATCTCATCCAGCAGCTTGTCATCTGTCAATCCTTTTTTAACAACTTCAGGCTCTGCGCCATAATAGTCCTGCGCATTAAGGTAATGGCCCGTCAATACCAAATACATGAAAATACCGATCAAACGACACATCATACTGATAAAATTTCTGCAAGATAGTATTTCTTTTTGAAAGAAGAGGATGGTACAGATACTTACCTCATCATTGATTTTATTGATAACAGGCAGTCGAAAATTCTATAGAACCATATCATTGATAAAAATCCATTCCGCTGGAAGTACTATGGTTATCGGACATGGTTATGGATCGGATTTAATATGCCTGTAAAGAACGTAAATAACCGTCTAAGTACATCTTTTTTCATGTTATCGGTGGTCATACCTTAGAGGGGAAATAAGAACCATGACAAAGTATGAAAAAATGGCGGACCGATTTGCGAAGTCCGGTCTTGATAAGGATGTTTTTGAGATAGAAGCAGGGAGAAAAGGATCAACACTGCGATATTATCTACAACGAGTCAAGAAAACAAGATCCGTCCACTGGCACCGGGCAGGAAGAATTATTTATTTGAGGGAGTCATGATGGAGCCGTCAGAGCCGCTATGTTGTATTCTTTTTTTATTATACATGCAAAGCTAAAGGAATTAACACCTATGAATGGCTCGTAGATACCCTCAATAAAACTCTATCCTATCCTATCAACCGAATACATGAACTGCTCCGGGGATATAAAGAAATGATGGGTAGTTGCTCGGTCGATTACGTTTGTCTGAATCACTTTCCTTCTTTTTTTTCTCGCAGAGAACGCAGAGTTTTTCACGCAGAGAACGCTAAGATTTTTCTTTGCGAGCTTTGCGTGGTATCTTTCATTTTTTCTCGCAGAGAACTCTAAGATTATCCTTTGCGAGCTTTGCGTGGTATCACTATAAGTTATTAACAATTCTATGCACTCCATCTTTCAATAGTTTCGTATTAAAATTAATCAACAAAGCCAGTTTTTTATCTGCCAATTTCAAAGTAAGCAATCGTCTAAGTACATCTTTTTTCAAGTCATATGTGGTCATCCCTTAGCGGGAAAATAATCATGACTAAGTACGAAAAGATGGCAGATCGATTTGCGAAGTCCGGTCTTGATAAGAATGTTTTTGCGTTAGAAGCAGGGAGAAAAGGATCAACAATGATGGAGCCGTCAGAGCCGTTATGTTGTATTCTTTTTTTATACATGCAAAGCTAAAGAAATCAAATCCTATGTATGGCACGTAGATACTCTCAATAGAATCCTTTCTCATCCTGTCAACCGGATACAAGAGCTAATCCTTGGTTATATACAGACAAATGACGTGTAGTTGCTCGGTCGGTTACGTTTGTCTGAATCACTTTCCTTCTTTTTTTTCTCGCAGAGAACGCAGAGTTTTTCACGCAGAGAACGCTAAGATTTTTCTTTGCGAGCTTTGCGTGGTATCTTTCATTTTTTCTCGCAGAGAACTCTAAGATTATCCTTTGCGAGCTTTGCGTGGTATCACTATAAGTTATTAACAATTCTATGCACTCCATCTTTCAATAGTTTCGTATTAAAATTAATCAACAAAGCCAGTTTTTTATCTGCCAATTTCAAATAAGTAAGTGTTTGTGCAAAATGAACCGGAGCAAGAGTTTCAACCGATTTAATTTCAACAATCACTTTATCCTCCACTAACAAATCAAGTCTATATCCTACATCCATTTTTACTTCTTTATACACCATAGGCATAGGCACCTGTGTTTCTGCTTTTAAACCCAATGTCCTCAAATCGTAAGCTAAAGCAGCTTCATAAGCCGACTCCAAAAGCCCGGGCCCCAAAGTTTTATGCATCTCAACTGCTGCCCCAATTATTTTATAAGAAATATCATTTTCATTCATCTTCGCCAAGGTTTAAAAAATGCACCAACGGATAATCTTTTACAGGTTCGTCAATGGCAGCAGGGTTACCTTCGTCATTAAACAAGGAAGTTTGATATGATTTCTCTACCAAAAATTTAAACATATAATCTCTGCGTTTCAGCATAGAGCCGTTTACAGCACTCCATTCTGAAAATACGATGGGCTGTTTGGTATCGGGATTGGTGAAGTCCAGGGCATCACCCCATAGTACATTTCTGCCTAAAAGAAACTTTATGCTTCGTCTGCAATCGTCTTTGCATTTTTCTTTGAAAAGGGTAGTGTAACGCTCATCAAAGATTTTAAACAGTCGTTCTCTACATTCCTGTGCATTGTCTTCCAGGATATCAATTCCGTAAATACTCGAGACAGCAATCACGGCATAGCGTTCCCATTCAATCTGGCTTTTGCTGTATCGTTGGTCAACTACATTCAGTTTTCTGCGAAGGACTTCCGCCAAAAAGTTTCCGTTACCACAAGCGGGCTCTAAGAAACGGGAATCAATGCGTTCTGTTTCTTGTTTTACTAAATCGAGCATAGCGTTTACTTCACGTTCGTTGGTAAATACTTCACCGTGGTCGGTAACCCTTTTTTTGGATTTTACTTGTTTATCTGTCTTTATTTCTTGTGTCAATCCGTTCATTTTATTCTTTGAAATTCTCAGTCTTCCCATTTACTTATTAATGATGGCTTGCCTGTCAGTGCATTCCCCCAAACCGGCTCATTTGGTTATTTTGGACGCTAACCGGCATATTGAACAAAACCAAACGTGCCATATATGGGTCGGCTTATTACACCGGAACACTAAGTTTGGGCAATACCTTGAGCCTGTAGCACAACCCAAATATACTACAAAAAAGCAATTTTAATAATATGAGCTTTTAACCAGGTTCCATATGATGAAAGGGGAAGTGAAAGAAGAAATTTGAACCTATTTTATTTTATGACACGACTGGGTAAGCAACCATCTAATTACATCTTTTTTCAAGTCATCTGTGGTCATACCTTAGTGGGAAAATAAGTATCATGACAAAGTACCTTCTCTAGCCAACCAGATGTTCTCAATGATGGATTCGGTTGAAGATGACAATGACAGCGTATTTGAGAGGTTGAGTGATGTTCGGCAATGTCTTTAGCGAACCAGTGTGACGCTGCCTTTCAATATCCTGACTTTACCATCTGACATCTTCAATTGGATGAGATAGGCATACACGCCGGGATTCATGTCCCTGCCCCGAAAAGTGCCGTCCCACATTGATGTTTCCTGGTTGGCAGTAATATTGTTTGCTTCGTACAACAATGCTCCCCAGCGATCGAATATAGCCAAACGCTCAATCAACTGTATTGCCTCACTTGGTGTAGGTCCGAAATAATCATTGATTCCGTCGTGATTGGGAGAAAAGACATTTGGAATGAAAAATTCTTCACAATTTTTGACACTTACCAATATTGTTTTTTCTGTTTGCCCGCAAAGGTTAGAGGCACTTACCGTATAGCTGCCTTCTTCATTGACCGTAATAGTAGTTCCTGTTGAGCCGTCAGACCAGGTCAGGATGCTGTCGTTGGATGAAGCGCTCAACACTGCGGATGTATTCCTACAGATGATTGTGTCCGGTGAGGTGGTGATAGATGGCAATAATATGACGGAAACTGACATGGAATCCTGCTTCTTGCATATGCCATTGTCCACTTCTACAGAATAGATGCCGCCTTGATCTACCGTAATTGTTTGAGTGGTATCTCCGGTCGTCCAATGATAATTGGCTCCTTCCTCCTGAACTGAAAGCTGGAGGGAATTGCCAATACAGATGGAAGTATCCGCGCCGAGATCTAATTGGATGGTATTGGGAATAATCTCTACCTGCATGGAATCCAGGGTAATTTTTCCACAAGTGGATATTTTTTCGAGATAAAATGTTGTCGTTTCATTGACTGTTACGGTCGGTCTTGCGATGTTAGGGTTGCTCAGACCTGATTCAGGCGTCCACTTGTACGACAGGCCATTGGGGCCTCCGTCGAGTTGTACTGTTGCAGGATCGCAATAGATAAGATCCTGGAGTTCATCCACATAAGTCGGGGTATTGAAGCAAACAGTCTGCCTGTTGTATGCATTTCCGGTGGATGCCGTAAATCCCCAGTAAGCCGATGTCTCGCCACCTAGAAATGGCCCTGCAATCGGCCCGACATATCCCAACACCTTGATGCAATCGAAATATACCGTAAATTCCTGAATATCAGCCTTCCAGGAAAAAACAACATTGTGGTTATTAAGGTCTTCAATATTGCTGCCCAGAGAAAAGGGGCCGGAAATGGTATTGTTGGATGCGTGATCCGGATTGCCATTTCTGATCAGGGCCACATGGTCATCGGCCGGATCATTGTAGTCGGAATTTTGGTAAGTGTCGAATTCGACAATGAGCGACGGGCTTGTACCCAGATAGCCTATACCACCACCCAAGCCCGAGGAGCTGATCACTGTATCCGTCATCATGACAAAGGCAATTCCATCCGCACCTGAGGTAGTGTTGTTCTGTCGGCCGAAATTCATAGTGACTGAAATGGTAAAATCTTCCCGCAGGTTGATTTTTTGCCGGGACAAAATATAGCCCTCCTGACTTTTTGCATCCGGCGTCAAATCGTAGCATTGTTCAGAAACTTTGCTGGCATTGCCCGCTATTTTGAATTGAGCATTCAAGGCGAAAAAGGATAGGACAAACAGGAAAATAAATAGCAACCTGTCTATGCCAAGCGGTATCTTATTTCTTTGTGTGTTCAAGATGGTTATGTTTTATGGAATGTGGATATGCAAATTTAAAAACCGGTGGATTAATGGAAAGTTCGGTCTTCCAATCAGTCTGCCAGTGTAATGAATTTTTAAGGCAAATTTAATATTATTATTTTATTTAAATAATAAATATCAGATATAGAATTAATTAAGTAATATAAATGCAAGCAATAAGCAGTTATTAAGTTAAGGATCGGATGTTTTTGTACTTTATTGGTGTATCAATGTGTCAAAGTGTCCCGGGAAAGGTGGCAGATCAGTCGGCCGGAAGTTTTTTATTAAAATTCAAATAAAAAAATAAAAAATGGCATTTCGTTCATTTCAGGCATCAGGTTTTTGTGAAAGGAAGCAGATCAACGTATAAAACCTGAATGCTTTTCCTTTTGTCCAAATGTAATTACATTATTTATTTTGATATGGTTAAATATCGCATAAAATGTTGATATATTTTACTAAATGACTATTTTTGCCTTGTTTTCATCCCTTCATATATAAAAAATATTAAATGATGTTGGATTAGTAATTTTTCCGGTATCAAAATTTTAATGGTGTTTTTTTCCGGAACGTGTATTGATTGATACTAATCCGAAGAGAATGTCAGGTTTTATAATAAGTAAAATTACGATATGTCGTTTTTTAAAATTTTAAGGTTTACATTATATTTTCTGGTATTTACAACGACCCTCAACGCCCAGCCTTGGTTTAACTGGAGTTACACCGGTCCGGATACGATTGTGGTAGGTAATAATTGTCAGGGTACTTTATTTTGGGGTGGGGACAGTAAGATCATATGCACTCCGGTTAATCCCCCTGACCAGGTGGTGATCTCCAAGAAGCTGAGCTCTATCAGTGGAGGTTATTTTCAGGGGCAATCTGTCCAGGCGGGAATTACAGTTACCATTACCTACGAGGCAAAAGACAATCAGGATCATACAGAGGAGTTCAGTTTTACGATATATTTTGCGGATCAAACTCCACCGGTATTTTCACCGGGATCCCTTCCACCCGACATAACGGTATCATGCAACACTACATTGCCACCTGTCAACCTGACAGCCACCGATAATTGCACGCCGACATTCCAGATACAGATCACGCAGGAGGTAAACATCCCCGATAATGCATGTGATGGAGTATATCAACGTACATTTACTGCAAAGGATTTGGCCGGGAATACAGCTACCTATGTACAGAACATCACATTGCTTCCTGATACCGAACTTCCTGTCATTGTCACTGAAGCCGGGGATTATGTATTTGATTGTTCATCGTCGGATGCGCTGACTGCATTTCAGCAGTGGATAGGTAGTCATGGGGGTGCGACAGCTAGTGACAATTGTGGTATTTCCGGGTGGACGACCATTCCTGAAAATCCGGTACTGGCTGCAGCTTGCAATGTTCCCACTGAAGTAATTTTCGTTGTAAGCGATTACTGTGGAAATAAGGATAGTACTGCAGCTACCTTCCTCATAATGGACGAAATTGCTCCGGTATTGGAGACGGAGGCTTCCGACCGGATCATTTATTGTGCTGCAGGGCCCGAAGCGATGCTTACTCAATGGCTGGATGAGTATGGTGGTGCATCAGCAAACGATAACTGTCTTGGGGAGGAATTTATTGTCAAAACATACCTCTATGAAGGGGAGTCAAAGACGATTGAAGAAATTAAAGATATATTGAACAGCCAGATGGACGGGCCTTCTCAGACTGTTGTCATCGGAGGGCAGACCTATGAGGGAGTGAGGGCTTATATACCCATAGAATTCAGGTTTGCCGACTATTGCGAGCATTATGTCTCGACAGCAGCTGTATTTGCAATTCTTGATACAACACTGCCAATCATCTGGGAGCCGGGAGTCGATACGACAACAGCTTCTTGTACGCTTGGCAACATTGACGAGGATTTTACACAATGGTATCTTAGTGGGGCCGCTGCCGGGGGGGAAGATGACTGCGATACCATCTTTTGGGTTGGCCAGCCGGGACTTGCGGCAGCACTTGACTCTCTGCATCTTTCCGGCAATTCCTGCAATCAATCAGTGACGGTATATTTCAGGCTGTCGGATGGCAGTGGCAACCTGAGTGCTGATGGATTTGAGGCGGTATATCGTGTTAAGGATGAATCAGGACCTTATTTTCTGGTACATCCGCAGAGCCTGGGACTGGAATGTGCCGGTTCGGGAAGCAGTCAGGATTCACTGAATGCGTGGATTGAAAGAAAGGGAGATGCGGTTATAGAGGATTGCAATAACCCTGCCTGGGATCATTTTGAATGGCGTACCGGTGCAGGAGAATCCGGTAGCGGATCATTCGGTAGTGGCCCGTACCCGTCCATTGCAAACGAGGATTGCAGTCAGGCTATGGTTGTATATTTCTATGCGAAGGATGATTGTGGTTATATATCCATTGATAGCGCCTTTGTAACGATAAGCGATACACTTGCGCCCGTTGCTGATTTTATTCCTGTTGATACATCTATTACTTGCAGTCAGGCAGTACCTCAGGACCAACCTGTCTTCACAGATAATTGCGGGCTGTTTGGCGAGGTCGAATACGAGGAGTCCAGCACCCAGGATCCCAATTTGCTTGCTTGTGGACACTATTCCTATACCATTACCCGGACCTGGACAGCGCATGACTTTTGCGGCAATTCAACAACCGTGTCGCAAACAATATCAGTTGTGGATACCCTTGCCCCCCAACCTGATGCGCCTTTTGTGGATCTCGCACTGCAGTGTACCGATAATATCGAAGACTATCAGATCAACTTTTCTGATCAATGCTCCTTTGTACAAGTCAATCAGAGTGGATCATCGACGCAATCTCCGGATCATGAGGATTGCGCCCATTATAATTATGTGATCACCCAGTCCTATACGGTAAGTGATGTGTGTTTCAACACTAAGACATTTACCCGAAGCATTACATTTTCAGATGTTACACCACCGGATATTGACAATTCCGAGCCATTGGTGCTGAATTGTACCGACAGTGCTCAAATAGCCCTGGTGTTAAGATCATTGGCCAGTGATATATGTTCCGATGCACTTGATTTTGAGATTTCCCGCATTGATTTGGGGGATACATCCGTTTGTTCATCCGATACATACCAGAAGTGGTTGCTACGTGCTACAGATCCATGCGGAAATACAGGGGAAGATACCATACTGGTCAATCTGCTGGATGGGAGTGCACCGATAATCACGCAGGAGGCTGGTGATCTGGTATTGTACTGCGATGATTTGGGTAATCTCGAAACAGATTTCAGAGACTGGATTGATCATCTCGCCGGTTCTGCTGCAGAGGATCAGTGTGGACATGTAAATGCATTCGTTGCTGTCGAAGGAAGCTATGATATTGACAATCCTGCCACCTACCCGGGTACGGCACCGGATCCTGCACTTGCCGATAAATGCCGGGATGGTCAGGTCGCACAACTTAATATTGATGTTGTTTTCTATGATCAATGTTTCAACACAGCTGTATCAAAGGCAAGATTTATCATCAGTGACACCATCGCACCCAAACTGGTTTCCTGTGCTCCGGATAAAGAGATTATCCTAGCTGCCGGAGCGTGTAATACCATCTATAATCTGGAACTTCCGGCCGTTTTTGATGCCTGTGCAAACAAAACATCTGATAGTCTGATGCAGGTTGAAGTCCCTGTTGTGTCATCACATCCCGGCAATGGCCTGACTCCGGTAAATGATGTGGAAATCGTCTTCAACGGACTGCATTCCGGTTCTTCTTTCTCTTCCTTAGGAGACACTTTACTTTTCATAGATATTGACAATGCAGATATCGAGGGGAGTGAAGAATATTTCAATATTTATGATGAAAACAATGTGTTGTTGGGCAAGACTAATCCATCAGCGACACAATGTTCCTCCTCAAGTACACAGCTTTCATTCACACAGGTACAATTCGAAGACTGGATCCGGGATGGTGTAATCCGTTTTTATGCAAGACCGAATGATCCGTCACCTCTGGATGGTGGATATGCAATCAATGACATTTGCGGGGGAAGCACGATTAAGTTTGCCCTTAACGTCAAATGGAATAACAACCCGACTCTCAGGTACTCTTATGCTTTGGATACATTGGCCGCATTGGACGTAGATCCGGATAATCTCCCTGCCTTGAACCTGAAGGAAGGACGTCATACCATAACATTTACAGTGAAGGATTGTGGAGATAATGCAGTCTTCTGTATGCAGGAAGTTGTAATCAGAGATACGATTCGTCCGGTGATTACATGCGGCAATGATATTTCCGTGACTTTGAATGGGGTAGGCTGTGATTCCTTACTCACCATCCCGCTACCGCTTTCCATGACCGATAATTGCGGCCTTGCCAACGACTTCAATTATATCGTTCCGGCGGATACAGCATCAGCATGGTTGACCTTTAAGGCCAATCCAAATCTTCAGAATTATATTGCACAGAACAAAACCTATACATTTACCAATATAAATGGAAATGTGACAAGTCCTGTTCTTCTCAATCTGTACATTCGGGGTGATATTGACAGTGGTGGTGAATATTTTACGGTGTATGGTGAAGATGGTGAAGCCTTGGGAACAACTGAAGCGGGAGGTGGTAATGTGCTTACCGGCAACTGCTCCAAAGTATCAACTGCATATTTCAATATTCCGGCGGCCAAGTTCAATGCCTGGGCGGTGGATGGAAAGATTACCTTCAATGCCGTATCAAATATCAATTTCGACATACCTCCGGGTAATGTTTTGAGTGGTATCAACCCATGTGGGTCGGTTCCCATCAACCAGGATGGTCAGGTGGATAGCATTAGTTTTATGTTCATGCAGCTGAAATATACGACGTTTTCGCCGCCTTCCTATTTTGCTACGGGCGCAACATCGATTCCTTACAGTGAACTTCAGCCGCCCTACGATGCTCCTAAATACAAGTTTAATGCAGGAACTACGTATTTCTCATATACGATTTCGGATATTTCAGGGAATACGGATACATGTACAATCAAGGTCGAGGTCAGGGACACTATTGCACCGGAGGCTGTGTGTAAGTACGCCACTCTACGTCTGCATCCGAGCGGTATCTTCCCGGGCAAGCTTACTCCTGAGATGATTGATGGAGGAAGCTTTGACAATTGCAGGATAGATACCATGTTTGTTACCGATCGACTATATACCTGTGCAGATATAGGTACACAGCCTGAAGTGACCCTGTATGTCCAGGATCCGGTAGGATTGATTGATTCGTGCAAGACTCAGATACTGATCGAAAAGGCATTGTTGGAACCCGGCTACAGTCTTGGCCTGTGTGACAAGGATACCTTGCGGTTGTTTGCCAATATGCCTGATTTGAACTTATTTGATCAATATATCTATCAATGGACAGGTCCCAATAATTTTTCGTCCAACGTACAGAATCCTGTCATCCCGAGTGCCAATTCCAATCACTCCGGATCGTATAGGCTGCAGGTGTCCGGCTTCAACGGCTGTGGCGGTGAGGGTGTTGTCCAGGTGTTTATTAATGATGAGATCAACACACCGATCATTTCTGCTAAAGATACAGTTGTCTGTGATGGTAGCAACATTGTATTAAACACCCAGACATATTCAGGCAATATCAAATACAGATGGTATGAAGGCTTTGCGCCGGATGGCGTGTTTATCGACTCTACCATTGTGCCGCAATTGACTCTTCAGCGCCCGCCGGGGGAGTATTTCTTTTATGTTGTTGTATCTGAAAATGCCTGTGTAAGTAATCCTTCATCATCGACTTCAGTCGAGGTAGTGACCAATCCGGTAGCCATAGTTGATGACGCAAGCATCAGCATTTGCGAAGGCGGTAGCATAAGACTTGAGAGCCCGCTTGGTACCGATTACAATTACCAATGGACAGGCCCGAATGGTTTTAAGTCCAATGAACAATATCCTCCGGTCATCAGTCCCGCTACCCTGAGCAATGCCGGTTTGTATTCCCTGGTGGTAAGTTTGCAAAATTGTAAATCCGCTCCGGCACAAGTTTCGGTGACTGTCTCTCCAAGACCTGAAAAACCGACACCTACCTCCAATTCTCCGGTGTGTTCCGATTCGGAATTGGTTTTGACTTCCAATATTTCCTTAGGAATAGACACCTTTGTATGGAAGCGGCCGGATGGCACTTTGATAACGACGACATCCAACCCATTGACAATAGATTCTGTCGACCAGGGAGCCAACGGTTTGTGGACTCTGACACTAAAATCTGGCGGATGTGCTTCGTTGGAATCAGATGCCATCAAAATCGAAGTTACGCCAAATACGACGGTGGAGATTCATTACGAGGGTCCTGTATGCGAAGGGGATAGTGTACGGTTGGAGACAAATGATTTTCCCGGAGCAGCCTACAAATGGACCGGTCCGAACGGATTTACCTCTACCTTGGCAGATCCGACGGTTAAGGCCGCTCCCGGAACCTATGCTGTAACCATTGTGACTGCGGCAGGGTGCGTTTTCAAGGGAGCTACAACGCTTGATCTGAGGCAAAAGCCGCAAATAATATCCCTGACAACCAATGCGGTTGATTGCAGGTTCCCGGATGAGATCATCACATTCGATTATATTACCAATATACCGGAGCAGGAGTTGAGCTTCGACTGGCGCGGACCCGGAGGATTCATGAGTACAGAAGCTCATCCGGCCGTAGTTACCGCTCAGCTTGTCAACGGCGTATACTCTGTGATAGCCACTTCCAGGGATGGATGTGTTTCTGATACAGCCAAAGTCACTATCTCCGGTTCAGTGGCACCGGAAAAACCAATCATTCAGGGCAGAGACAGGCTTTGCTCGGGAGATACCCTGACCTTATCAGCAAGCAATCTTCCTGTGGTGGGCAAATATTACTGGGAGACACCAAACGGAACAATCACAACGACATCCAATCAACTGACGATTGTCAATATTCAGCCTTCCAATGGCGGTGCATTTTCGGTAATCTATGATTCAGGCAACTGCCGATCGAGGCCTTCTGATGTCTTTGAGGTGAAGGTTGTCAAAACTCCGGACAAACCGGTGATTGTGGGTGACCCGACTATTTGCCTTGGAGATTCCATAGTATTGCAGATAAGCAATGCGCCGGACTTCCAGTATAATTGGGCAGGCCCTGGCGGGATAACCTCAAGTGATAAAAAATGGGTAATATTTCCTTCACAGCAAAGCAATGCCGGTAATTACCTATTGACGCTGGTCAATGAAGGTTGTGTATCCAAGACATCTGATCCCTTTGCATTGACGATTATCTTACCACCACCTGCGCCAAAGATAGTAGATCCTGCACAGGAGTTTTGCGTCAGCGGAACTAGCCAATTGATTACCCTGTGTATCGATGAATCAACGGCTACTCCGGGTGCGAGTTATGCATTTTACAACACAGGCCGACCCAAGGCTATTGCCGGACCGACCAATGCACTGTGTGCCAACATCACCAACTTTAGTCAACTCAACGATGGCGTCAATGTCCTTTATGCAACCGCTACCCTGAATACATGCACATCGACCCAAGGCATACCGGTTCAGATTACAATCAACTTCCCGCCGGAAGAATTTGCAGTAACAGGTAAGGTAAAGGTTGCCTGCGAAGGCAAGCAGACAACATTATCAGCGAAGCGACCGGATTTCTCTACGGGAACCTGGAAGTCTCTGACGGCGAATACGGTGATTGTTGATCCTTCAGATCCAAATACAGAAGTGTCCGGATTATCTGTTGGAAAGAATGTATTTGTATGGAGTCTGGATTACAACAACTGTAAGGATTTCTCTCGGGACACGATGATTGTTTGGGTTTCTGATGAATTGAAAGCGGTCAATGATGTCTATCGTACTTATGAGGCAACCGGGCTTCAATTGGATGTACTGGCCAATGATATTTTCAATGTACCGGTAGTGCTGGAGGTGGAAGACGGGCCACTTTACGGAACAGTTAGTATCAAGGACGGCAATACACTGGAATATGCACCACTCCCCGGCAAAGACTATGATGTGATAACTTACAGGATCTGTGCAGCAGGATGTCCTCAGTTATGTGCGACTGCTAAGGTGACTATTGATATTGATGCTCTTAATGATTGCCGTGTTCCGAATATTATTACACCAAATAATGACGGAATCAATGATTTCCTTCGGATACCCTGTCTAGATAGCTTAGTGGGCAATACTTCAAGCATAACTATTTTCAACGAGTGGGGAAGTCAGGTTTTCGAAGCGTTACCCTATCTGAACAATTTCGACGGAAAGTACAAAGGAAGTGACTTGCCTCCCGGGACTTATTTCTACATCTTTGACAAGGGAGACAGGAGCCCTGTCCAGAAAGGATTCTTAATCATTAAAAGGTAAAGTCACGTGATGGAAACAATGAATACAGAAAAAACGAACGTATTTCCAAATGATACAAAAAGAAATCTCAATGGTATGAAGATGAAAATTGGAGAGACCGGCGGTGGCATATTCGATCTATCCGGAATCAAGGCGTACATTTTAAACCAAAAGGTACTGCTGGTGATGGTGTCTGTCCTTCTACTGTCCGGCACCGGATTCAGTCAGCAGGAAAGGCAATATAGCCAGTTTATGTACAACAAGCTGGCTATCAATCCTGCCTTTGCAGGAGCCCTGCCTTCCACCACATTCAATGCCTTATACCGTAATCAATGGATGGGTTTTGAAGGGGCGCCGACTACACAGGCATTGTCGGCAAACTTCCCTTTTCTGAGGCAGCGGGTTGGACTGGGGGCCAACCTGATCAGGAGTACCATTGGCATCTCAGAAATGTGGACATTAAGTGGAATGTATGCATACAGATTACCCTTGGGCAATGGATACATCAGTGGAGGAATGGAAGGCAGCCTCAGATATTACGGTGTGGATTACAACAGTCCGTCATTACGTGCTGATCAGAACCTGGCCTCAGACAATGCCCTGATCGTGGAAAATACCAGGGCTATCGTACCAAATGTCGGACTGGGAGTATATTATTCCGACAAGAATTTTTATGTCGGATTCTCCGTGCCCAGAATTTTAAGGTCAAGGATTGACTTTAAAAACGATTTGCTGATATCGAGGGAGGTGACACATTTTTACTTGATGACAGGTTATTCGTTGGAGGTGGCTGAGAGTGTCTCGCTGACACCGCAGCTTAATGTGAAGTATGTCAGGAACAGTCCACTGACCATAGATGCCAATATGATGGTCGATTTTGGAATGAAGTACAACGCCGGTATTTCCTACCGTAGCGGTGGAGTATATTCATCCAGCGGAGAATCTATCGATATCCTGTTTGGGATGAAGATTGTTGAGCCTGTATTTCTGGGTCTGGCATACGATATTCAACTGGGCAATCTGGGTAAATATTCCAATGGAAGTATCGAATGTTTTCTGAGGTATAGCTTGCCGGCCAAGGAGGATATGGAAGTTCAAAATCCAAGGTTTTTCTGATAAATGATGATTTTTAGATTGAGAATGGGATCTTGCATGAGACACAGTTTCATGGTAACAGTCGGGATATTGATGTATTCGTGCTTGTTTGCTCAGAGTACGGATGTTTTGACTGACATTATGAATAATCAACTGGAAAATTATTTTGTCGTCAATCAAAAGGAGATTAATTCAGGTGCACTGGAATTTTCGCCCGCCATTTGGAAGGATAGTCTGGTATTTGTTGCCAATGGAAGGAAGATTCGGGGAAGATCAGCCGCTGAGGGAAAAAAGCTATTCAGGATATTCAAAGCATCTATAAGCGAGGATGGGACATTGAAGGACGATGGCCAGTTTTCCGATTTATATTCCGAGTATAATGAGGGCCCTCTCTGCTTTAATCATTCGGGAGATAAGGTCTACTTTACAAGAAATATTAAGGTTGTTGATGAGCATGACAAAACCCGATTAAATCTCAATATTTTTTATTCTGAAAGAATTGAAGGCCAATGGAGTGAGCCTATAGCATTATTTGTGCCTGGCGCCGATGTCAATTATTGTCATCCTGCTATCAGTCCGGATGGCATGCATCTGTATTTCTCTTCCAACCGGCAAGGTGGATATGGCAATTACGACCTTTATAGAGTGGATAATGTCGATGGCAGTTGGTCAGAACCTGTCAATCTCGGCCCTGAAATCAATTCCGCTTCCAATGAATTATTTCCAACCTTGCTTTCCCGGGACATCCTCTCGTTCAGCTCCAATAGGCCCGGCGGTACCGGTGGCTTCGACATTTATTTGGCAAAAATATTCAGGAAGACATCTATTGAAGTCACACGCCTCCCTGCTCCCATCAATAGTGAAAGTGATGATATGAGTCTCATATTGACCGGAGACAACAGTAAGGCATATTTTTCTTCTGCACGTCAGGGGGGAAAAGGCATGGACGATATTTATCTTCTTCAAATCACTCCCGGAACAGAGCCTGTCGTAATCCAACAGACACTGGTGATAGTGGATAGTGTAAGGGTTCAGCGTTTGCAGGATGCAAGATGTGTTTTGAAAACCCTTGCAGGTGATGTCGTAGCGGATGGTGTTACGGATCGCAATGGTAGTCTCCAGGTGAGTGTGACCAAGGGGCACCAGTATATGCTGGAGGTAGAGTCACGGAACTATCTGCCATATCAATCCCCTTTGTGGGGTGGTGAGAATAAAACAGTGAGGCTGCAACCTTTGCCATGCCTTACTGTGAATGGATTTGCTCTGGAACAGGAAACCAATAAGTTATTAAGAGATGCGGAAATTGTATGGGTCAATGATTGTGGAGAACCTGAGATAAAGGTTGTTTCCGACAGCATCGGCCGATTTGAGCTTTGTGTTCCACCTAATTGTTCAGGAGTCATCATTGGCCGAAAGGAAGAATTCAACACGGTACGGGTTCCTGTCCCGGCTTTAAACGAGAATTTGACCATCAATGTCAATTTCTCCATGGTTATGCTTTCTATTGTCAGGGAGCCGATCCGAAAGGGAGTGAAGCTGATTCTTGATAATATTTATTATAACTTTAATGAATCGACCATCCGGCCTTCTACGGATCGTGAACTGAACGAGCTGGCAATATTGATGAAGCAATATCCGAAAATGAGGATAAATTTAATCGCCCATACCGACTCTCGCGGAGATGCCAATGCCAATCTGACTCTTTCAATCAACAGGGCCATGGAAGCCAAGAAATACCTGGTGGAAAAAGGAATAGCTGAAGACAGGATTGAGACGGAGGGAAGAGGGGAAAGCCAGCTGCGCAATCGGTGTAAGGATGGAGTCAATTGTACAGAGGAAGAACATCAGTACAACAGAAGGATCGAAGTCAAAATATTGGAAATATGAGCAGCTATCCATAGCCATTGCTTACCTTTGCACCTTCTAAATCCAAACCATGTCGAATAAAAACAAGCTTCAAAGATTTGCTGAGATAGCTGTCCTGCCCAATGTATTGGAGAATTTTGATTTTCACGACCCGCACGTGGCGGATACCTTCGGCAATAGAGTTGATATCAAGGGGCATTGGAACCGTTTGATGTTTGAGCGTGACCTGCCCATAGTGCTTGAACTAGCATGTGGGAAGGGTGAATACACGACCCATCTTGCAGTAGCAGACCCTGAAAAGAATTATATTGGAATTGATATTAAAGGAGCCAGGATTTGGAAAGGTGCTACCATGGCACATGACCAAGGGTTGAAGAACGTGGCCTTCTTGCGAACACGGATTGAATTGATCCGGTCATTTTTTGAAAAGAATGAAGTTTCAGAGATATGGATCACCTTTCCCGATCCATTCCTGAGGGACTCGAAATCCAATCGGCGCCTGACTTCTAATGCCTTCCTGGACAGATATACAGGAATTCTTGTACCCGGTGCAATCCTTCATCTCAAGACAGATGATCCCACCCTGTACAAATTCTCACTCAAAGTCCTGGAAAACCGGGAAGATTATGAGATCGTCGAACATACGGATGACTTCTACAAGGATGAGATGCCTACGCCGGAAACGCATTTGCTGACCTTCTATGAGCAGCAACACCTGGCTCAGGGTAAGAAAATTACCTATATCAAATTTAGATACCAGGGATAATCCCGGATCAATGTATCATTTGCAGGTCAACTTTTGCCATTGATAAAAGACCTACTTCAACCCGGGAGTAAAAGGGAACCGGAGTGGTGTCATGTGAAGATAAGGAAGTCAGGCCGTAATGGCGGAAAACAAAAAAGCCGGACAACTGATAGCTGCCCGGCCATATCTTTATCATGTCAGAATCAGATGGAAGCGACGTGCCTGGTAAGGCTGCTCTTTAGGTTTGCGGCCTTGTTCTTGTGGATGTTGTTATGCTTGGCCAATCTGTCAACCATGCTTATTACTTTAGGTAACATGGTTGTAGCTTCTGACTTGTCTGTCAGTTCTCTCAGCTTCTTGATCATGGTACGTGTTGACTTTTTGTAGTACCTGTTCTGGATACGTTTTTTAGCATCCTGTCTGATTCTCTTCAATGATGACTTGTGATGTGCCATACAAAATATTAATTTAAAAGTATCTTTTTTAATCCAATGGAGCGCAAAGGTAAAATTAATTTTTTGAATTAGGAAATAAATTTTTAACAGTATTTCATATATGGAAAATGTTAATTTTGCGTTTCGCTTGCTATAATTGAATTTCAGACCTCAAAAACTACCCCTTTCTGCTTTAAATGAGGCTTTCAAGTGTTAATGTTTAGCTAAATTTAGTAAATATGCACCTTGCAGGCAAAAATAAAAGTTTAAAAGTGTGCAAGAAACCAAATATAGGCCTATCTTTGCCTCATTAAAAAATTTAATAATAACTAAAACAATTCAATCATGAACAAAGGAGATTTGATCAACAAGATTGCAGATTCTGCAAAGATCACCAAAACTCAGGCTGGAAACGCTCTTGATGCTACTATCAAAGCTATCTCTTCTTCTCTGAAGAAAGGTGACAAAGTTACTTTGATCGGTTTCGGTACTTTCTCTGTTTCTAAGAGAAGCGCTAGAACTGGTAGAAACCCTCAGACTGGCAAAGAAATCAAAATTGCTGCTAAGAAAGTTGCAAGATTCAAGCCAGGTAAGAGCCTTGCTGATACAGTTGCTTCCGGTAAGTAATCAGAAGACACTGAAAGAGATTAAAGGGCGATCCGCAAGGGTTGCCCTTTTTTTATCTTCAATAGATCGCCCAGGTGACAGAGTTGTTTGAGGGAATGAATAAGCAGGTTTCTTATTTGATTTCGTAGCAGATATTCTTGTCATTGATCTTGTCATTAGGCATTTACCGTACATTGTTGTCGCAAATTTCATACCTTTGTGATGAAATGTCCGGATACATAGGAAATATATATAATCGTTTGTCTGAAGACCGGGCACACGGTCAGAAACGGTTCGCTGTACTCATCGATCCGGATAAACTACGCATGTCCAACCTGGACCAGGTACTTAAAGCCTCGGTGGATGCAGGTGTAGACTATTTCTTTATTGGGGGTAGCCTGATAGTCAGCGATGTCCTGGATCAGTTGCTCATGTCCATTCGGCAGGCGACCAATATACCAACAGTTCTATTTCCGGGCAATTCCTATCAATTGAGTTACAAGGCTGACGGCATCCTATTCCTGTCCTTGATATCAGGTCGCAATCCTGAATTATTGATTGGCAATCATGTATTGGCAGCGCCCTACCTTAAGTTCAGTCCGCTTGAAATCCTTCCGACCGGCTACATCCTGATCGATGGAGGTGTTAATACAACCGTAAGTTATATCTCCAACACCCGGCCGATCCCGGCAAATAAGCCGGATATAGCGAGTTGTACGGCGATGGCCGGCGAGATGTTGGGCCTACGCCTGATCTTTATGGATGCCGGAAGCGGTGCGCTAAACCCGGTGCCTGCGGAAATGATATCGGCTGTCAATAATGTAATCAGCTCCCCTCTTATTGTCGGAGGCGGTATACGCACCCCGGAGGCGGCAAGGGAGGCGGCACGGGCCGGAGCAGACCTGATAGTCGTGGGTAATGCCATAGAAAAAGATCCGGGCCTGATTGAAGATATCGCTTCGGCTATTCATACATCAAGGACAATTTCCTCCCTGTGAAGGGCATAGTCACCAAATCTACCGGTTCCTGGTACACTGTTCGGTCTGAACAGGGAGAACATCTTGAATGCCGCATCGTTGGCAAGTTCAGACTGAAGGATTTTGAACTGACCAATCCCGTGGCAGTAGGTGATGAGGTGGAGTATAAATGGGATGAAGTGGAAGGAAAGGGTGTCATAACCAGGATTGGGCCGCGAAGAAACTACATCGTCCGCCAGTCACCGCGCATGAAGCACAACCTCCACCTGATTGCATCCAATATCGACCAGGCCGTATTGATTGTCACCATTGTCCAGCCGGATCTCAAGCCCGGCTTTGTCGACAGATATCTCCTCATGACGGAGCCACACGATATACCGGCCATCATAGTCTTTAACAAGTCCGACCTATACGATGAGGGGGCCACAGCTTTGCTCGACTATTTCCGCAATCTGTACGAGAATATCGGTTATGAAACCTTCGCCGTTTCTGCCTTGAAGCACGATGGCCTGGAAGCCCTGAAATCGCGCCTCATCGGCCGGACAACCCTCATCGGAGGCCAGTCAGGAGTCGGCAAAAGCAGCCTGGTCAATGCCATGTTCTCAGGATTTGATCTCAGGACAGGTGAGATATCGGATTACAGTGGCAAAGGTGTACATACAACTACTTTCGCAGAAATGTACTCACTCGAAGAGGGAGGCTCTATCATAGATACGCCCGGTATCAAGACCCTGTCTTTCAACAATCTCACGCCGATGGATGTTGCTCACAACTTTAGGGAATTATTCAAGATGTCAGAACATTGCCGTTTTGGCGGGTCTTGCACGCATAGGAATGAACCCGGTTGTGCAGTGCGGGAAGCCGTAGACAAGGGCATTATCAATGAGATCCGGTATCAGAATTATCAGGCCATCATCGATGAGCTGAATGAGCAAAACTATTGGGAACGAAAGAAAAAGATGTAACCTTGACTGTATGCTTTGCGTACATTTTTTTATAACAAATCATGTTATGGATTGGAAAGTTGAAGATAATCAGTTGAGAAAAGAGTTCCGGTTTTCTGATTTCAAGGCAGCAATGGCCTTTATGCAGTTGGTGGCATTTGAAGCTGAATTCCTCGGACATCATCCGGAGTGGACCAATGTGTATAATACAGTGCGTATCAGACTGTACACACATGATGCCGGAAATGTTATCACAGACCGTGATCATCGTTTGGCAGATGCTATTGACAGGATTTACACCGATTATTTTGCTTAAGATTACGAGTTTTTTTAAAGTCGATGGTCAGGGGCCTGCCTTTGGTCTATTTGTTCCAAATCGTATGTATTTATGGACCGATCGATTTTTTTTAGTCAATGGGGTGGATTTGATATGGCGGAGCCGATAATGAAAAGCTCGGTTTTCCGGGGCGTAATACCGGATGTTCCTTCGGTATTATCACGGTCCATGAAAATAAGCCACTTTCTTTTTCTCGATGTCAATAAACAAAGGATGTTTTCGGAGAGTATTTCCATGGGCGTTATCTATACCTTTTTCTGTTTCAGAGTCCGGGGATGAATCCTTTTTGTAATTGGTGTAATTTTGCAACTTTAGAAAGGCGGGATTGTTACCTTCCATGATGCTTTCTGTGTGAATACTGAAAGGTTTGCCGGCATTTCTTAGCCGCGACTACATTTATATTGATAATGAAAAGATTCATGACCAGACCTTTTTTTATATCCCTGATCCTTACATTATCAGGAATTATTTTTCTTTTTTCTTCAACCAAAAACGATACCGGCGTGCACCAAAGCATATACGATTTTAATGCCACAACCTTAGATGGCGCTCCTTTCCATTTTGCTGATCTGAAAGGCAAAACCATCCTGGTCGTCAACACAGCAAGTAATTGTGGATTTACACCGCAATTTGAAAGTCTTGAAGCCTTGTACCGGAAATATGCCGACCGCGGTTTAGTTATTGTCGGATTTCCGTGTAATCAGTTCGGAGGCCAGGAACCCGGCGGGAAAGAAGAAACAGAGAAGATATGCTTTGCCAAATATGATGTAACTTTCCCAATGATGGAGAAGACAGATGTCAATGGTCGAAATGCTCATCCACTATTCGTTTTCCTGAAGGACCGGCTTCCCGGCTTTCCCGGAAAGAAAATCAAGTGGAACTTTACCAAGTTTCTGATCAACGCTGAAGGCAAGCCGATTAAAAGGTTTGCTCCCTGGGATAAGCCTGAGAAAATTGACCATTATTTAGAGAATCATATCTGGAAGAAATAGATCAATTGTCAGGATCTTTGTCAGGTTTCAATTTCGCTTTTTGCAGGTCAGTATCCACTATCAAAAACTGTTGGTGACTTGAATCCTGCTCATAATAAAATCCTCAATGCATCAAAAAGCTTATCGAGATCAGCTTGTTCGTTGAATCCATTGATTGAATACCGGATATAGAACTGATCACCCTGGGCCATCACGGGAATTTGGATATTAAATGTACGATACAACCTGTCATGTAGTGCCTGGCTATCCGTTGTATCTATTTGCGCGGCATACATCTGTGCTGTAAAATCATCATTGATTGGTGCGATTGGCAGATGGCCTGTGATGGTTGTCAGGGTTGATGCATTCTTTTGCACTAATTTACGACATTCGGAAGCGACTGACCGCCAATTGTGTTCTTCCATAAAGCGTATCGCGGCAGGTATCGTGCAGAAGGCCGACAGATCACGTGTGCCCTGCACTTCATGATAATCCAGGAAACGGGAGGAAGAGGGCGCCACCGCTTCATAGCCCCAGCTAATGATTATCGGATCGAAGAGATCCTGAAGTCCCTTTCGGATATACAGAAATGAAGAGCCTTTCGGCGTCATCATCCACTTATGTGACGCTCCGGTGTATATATCCGCTCCCATCTGCCTAAGGTCCACTTCTACCTGGCCGGGTCCGTGGGCACCATCCACAAAGGTCATGATGCCGCGTTCCCGGGCAAGGGCACAGATCTCTTCCACAGGCAAACGCAGGGCTGTAGAGCTTGTGATGTGACTGATGAAGATTAGTTTTGTCCTGTCATTGACACCGGCCATAAATTGCCGGATGAAATCTTCCTTATCTTCTAAAGGGAAGCGAATTGGCTGTTGTCGGTATATGGCACCTCTTTTTTTACAATAGTATCGCCATGTACGATCACACGCACCATATTCGATATTGGTAGCCAAAACCTCATCACCCGGCTTCAGATCGAGGCTTCGCGCCACAATATTTACCGCATACGACGGGTTGGTGACACACACCACGTCATCACCATCGCAATTGAGGTAGCGGCCGAGGGCTTCCCTGGATTCCTTTAGGTAGTGAGGGCTTTTATCTATTATAAATGCGACCGGTTCTTCTTCCATTTCCAGCTGGAATCGTTGATATTCTTCCAGGACAGGTCGGGGGCATGCGCCGAATGATCCGAAATTGAGGAAGGTTACATCGTCCCTCAGTAGGAAAAACTGTTTGAGGCTGTTCATCATTTCAATTTTAAAGTGAATGGTTATTCACGCCATTGTACCTTGGTAGAGATGTCTTCCCTTTTTGAAGCAGGCAGTTCTACGTCGGTGTAGCCCATGTAGAAGAGGCCGATACATTTTTGATTGTCAGAAAGACTCAAAAATGGTTGTAAATGATTGATAATACCCGGAGTAGACCAATACGATCCGATGCCTAAGGCGGTTGCCATCAGCCACATGTTCTCCACTGCGGTTGCTGTCGAAGCGATTTCCTCCCATTCAGGCAGAAGGTGGGGATGACTCTCCATGACAATGGCGATGACTGCAGCTGATCTGGCAGGCTTTTGCTCCATATCAGTCATTTTGCGTTCCGAAAATTTCTCCGGTGAAGTATGGAGTTTATAGAGCCTGGCTATCTCTCTGCCCAGTTCTTTCAACGATTCGCCCGTAAATACGATGAAGTGCCACGGTTGGGTCAATTTATGTGTTGGGGCGTAATTGGCACTGTCGATGATGACTTCAAGGGTAGTGCGGTCGATTTTTTTATCATTATACACGGGCGGCATGACGCTTCTCCTTCTTTGGATGATATTTCTGAGTACTTCTGCTTCTGATGTCATTGGTTACTTTTTTTAGGTAAAAAATTTTTTTCCTGCTTTAGATTTTGTTCCTATAGCCTGATTGTGAGGTAAAAGAAGATTTGGTATTTTGAAGAACATCAAATCGGACAGAAGGTTGTCCGGAATGGTTAACTGATGTAAAACATTGTGTACAATAGCATCAGATTGGCACGAATCATTCTAAAAGTAATTTAGGTGGGAATGTATGAATTCCTCACAAGCATGGTTTTTTAGCCAATAAATGCATGCAATTGTCTTGATATGGACCTACAACGTCCTGTCGCCCCACCGACTTTTTTGAATCGCCAAAGGATGCGTTTACCTTTTTTATTAGATCGCGAAATGGCAAGCAAGACCACGAAATCTCCCTTCGGGCCCTGGATGCAATTCATCAGATATAAAAATAATTGAATCATCCTGCGCAGAAGAATAGAGCCACATAGGAATGCCATCTGCCATCCTGTAAACGGGCTTTTTTCATCTGTTGAATAAAGCCTGTTAATCGCTTAGGTTGATGTCGTGCAATAAAACATTTTTTCCACAATGGTGGTGCAATCTGCCATGATATATCAGAAACCTTCGATGGTGCCATCGCCCTTGGCCGGGTCAGTACCGCCCTGAAGGCTGTTGTCAGGCAGAACTTTGATGCAGTCCAGTTTACCTAGAGCCGATACCTCTTTGACTACGTGGCCCATGGTTTTCAATTGGCTGATAGTCTCTCGGCTGAATTTCCCCTTTTCGAGATAGATTTCGTCAGGAAGCCACTGGCTATGCATTTTAGGGGCGAGGACTGCCTCTTCCATGGTCATGCCGAAGTCGATCAGGTTGACAATAGTCTGCAGGTTGGCGGTAATGATGGTAGATCCTCCGGGTGTGCCTATGACGGCATACAATCGCCCGTCCTTACTGACTATTGTGGGTGACATGCTGCTGAGCATGCGCTTGCCGGGTTGGATGCTATTGGCATATCCTCCTACCAGACCGAATTGATTAGGTGTACCGGGCTTTACACTGAAGTCGTCCATCTCATTGTTGAGCAAGAATCCGGCACCCTTAACCACGAGTTTTGATCCATAGTTTCCATTGAGGGTGGTGGTTATGGCGACAGCATTGCCTTTGGCATCGACGATAGAGAAGTGGGTGGTCTCAAAGCTCTCGATTTTGTCCACATGACCTGCCTTTATTTTCTTGCTGGGTGTGGCCTTGTTCATATCGATGTTGCCGTATTTCTCCCGAATATATTTCTCTGAGAGCAGTGTCCTGATGTGATTGTCCACAAAATCAGGATCGCCCAGATATTCAGATCTGTCGGCATAGGCGCGTCGGTTGATTTCAGTCAGGCCGTGGATATACGGAGCAGTATTATGACCTTTTTCACTGAGGTGGAGCATCTCCATAGCTTCAAGTATCTGTGCTATCAGTACTCCGCCACTGGAGGGTGGAGGCATCAGGCATAATTCAAAACCTTTATAGGTCGAAACAATGGGTTCCCGCCATACAGAGCGGTAACTGTCGAGGTCCCTTTGGGTGATCAGTCCTTGATATTCATTCGAAGTATTGATGATATCACCGGCGACACGACCTTTGTAAAAGCCATCGCGTCCGTAATCTCTGATATCCCGGAGGGTAGTTGCCATATCTTTCTGGATGAAGAGGTCGCCCGGAGCCCACTTTTTTGCGCCGAATGCTGTCTTGAATCCCGATACGGAATCTATCAATGCCGCATATTCATTCATATGAGCAGCTTCATTTTTTGTCAGGATGACGCCATTTTCTGCCAGGTTGATAGCCGGTTGGATTAATAGGTGCCAGGGTAAGGTGCCTTTTTCCTTGTGTAGGGTCCACATTCCGTCCACAACTCCCGGTACGCCTGCGGCGAAGATGCCCAACAGGCTTTTGTCAGGGACAACCTTACCTGAAGCATCGAGGTACATATCTGTCGTGGCAGACAGTGGCGCTTTCTCCCTGAAGTCCAGGGCCAGCATCTTTCCGCTTGCATCCCTCCCTGTCATCAGGCCGCCACCGCCGATATTTCCGGCTCTGGGATAGACAACAGCAAGGGCGAATTGAGTGGTGATCGCTGCATCATAAGCATTGCCGCCTGCTTTCAGGATCTCGATCCCGGCTTTGGCGGCTGCAGGGTGACTGCATACGACCATGGAGTGTATATCTTTGGCATGATTTTTGCTTGAATGATGCATGGAGGCACAGGATATCAAGGTAAGACAGATTGATAGTGCCGTCAGTATATAGATTATTCGCATGATTAAGATAGAATTGTATTGCTAAGTTGACCCTTTTTTCCGGAATCAAAAGGTATCCTAATACTTTTATTTTAGAAAAATCGTTTAAACCAATACATTTGCATTATCGTAATTGTTTATGAGGCATATTCATATTTTAATACTTTCACTAATGCTGTCTGCTGTTGCGTTGGAAGCGCAAGTCAAATACAGCAATGAATTCCTGTCCATAGGCGTAGGAGCGCGTTCTTTGGCGATGGGAGGTGCCATCAGCGGTTCGGTGAATGACGTGACCTCCAACTTTTGGAATCCTGCCGGACTGAGCAGGATTGATGCCGGTTTTCAGGTAGCAGCCATGCATACTTCCTGGTTTTCAGGTGTGGGCAATTATGATTACATCGGATTGGCAAAGACATTGGGCAATAACAGGGCGCTTTCGGTCGGAGTCATTCGTTTTGGCATTGACGGAATACCCAACACACTTGGCTTGATCGATGAAAATGGTGAGATCAATTACGATCGCATCAAGTCTTTCAGTGCAGTTGATTACGGTATTTTTGGTTCCTATGCCGCTGCCCTGAAAAATACAGCCTGGCGAGTCGGTGGAAGTGTTAAGGTAGTGACCCGGAGCATTGGTACCTTTGCCAATGCCATAGGTTTCGGAGTGGACCTCGGAATTCAACATGTCGGTGAGAAATGGTACTTTGGCGTCATGGGCAAGGATATTACCACCACTTTCAACACCTGGAAAGGCACTTTTACCGAAGATGAAAAAGCAGTTCTTGTCGCTACAGGTAATGATGTCATCGTGAAAGGCACAGAAATTACGCGTCCTACAATCATCCTTGCAGGTGGAGTCAATACCCGGATTGGCAAGCATGGTGGACTTTTGTTTGAGCTCAATCTGGATGCCACTACCGATGGCCGTCGAAATGTGCTGATCAGTGCAGATCCGGTCTCCATCAATCCACATCTTGGTGTGGAGTATCGGTATAAGCAATTGTTTTTTCTCAGAGGCGGTGTTAACAATATTCAGCAGGTGACCGATTTTACCACTGACAAGAAGTCATGGACCTTACAGCCCAATGTCGGTTTAGGAGTGCAATTGGGCAGTATTCTGATTGACTATGCCCTGACCAATATCGGCAATGTTTCTGATACCCGGCTTTCCCATGTGTTTTCTCTCCGATTGGACTTTACGCCAAAGGATAAGAGGTAGGCCGGATTTGACATAGTTGTCATGCCAATGTGATTTTCCGTGATTGTTTTAGTGTGTATTGAGGGAAGAAGGTAGTGCCTGCATGTACTTTCCATATCCGCGAGGCTATAATCCGTCCTATTGCAATTTTGTAAGATGCTCATTGTTGCACGATGCGGTTTCATAAAGATTTATTCTTTAATGGATTTATTCCGCAGTAGTTCCCTCATTGTACTTTTTCCTCCTCCCAAGTCGTGAATTATAGTAATTTTGCGGTGAATATTCCGTTAATATCGATATGAGACTTGTTGCTAAGGACCTGATGAAGATGTATGGCAAGCGCCAGGTTGTCAAAGGCGTGTCCTTGGAGGTTGAGCAAGGTGAAATAGTGGGGCTCCTTGGACCAAATGGGGCGGGGAAGACTACTTCGTTCTACATGATTGTCGGATTTATCAAGCCCAATGGTGGCAAGGTATTCCTGGAGGATGAGGAGATTACCCTCCTGCCTATGTACCGTCGGGCACAGAAGGGTATTGGTTATCTTCCGCAGGAAGCTTCTGTGTTCAGAAAACTCAGTGTCGAGGATAATATCAAGGCTGTTCTGGAAATGATGCCTTATACAACGGAGCAACAGCGTGACAAATTGGAGTCGTTACTGGATGAGTTTGGCCTCAATAAAGTTAGGAAAAGCAATGGCGACACCCTGAGTGGTGGAGAACGCCGACGCTGTGAGATAGCACGCGCCCTTGCAACGGATCCCAAATTTATCCTGTTGGACGAGCCCTTTGCCGGTATCGATCCGATTGCTGTGGAGGACATTCAATACATTGTCGCCAAATTGAAGACAAAAAATATAGGTATCCTGATCACAGACCATAATGTCCAGGAGACTTTGTCCATTACGGATCGGTCATACCTGATGTTTGAAGGAAGCATCCTCAAAGCCGGTACCGCCGAAGAGCTTGCTGCGGATGAACAGGTACGGAAGGTGTATCTTGGTCAAAGCTTTGAATTAAGGCGTAAGGTCATCGACCTGAGTACAAAAAAAGAAATCCGGGAGGGCGTTTGATGAGATTGTTGAGTCCTTTAGTTTTGTTGATATTTGTATTGACTTCATGCAGTAGTGATGAAGACCGGATGAGGCCCGGAGAGAAATATTCCGTTGACACGACCATGTTTCGCGAATATCAGAAAATTGACTCCATCGTCAAGATCGAGTGTGATAGAATTACAGACAGTATTTTCCGAAAGGCCTATGATAGCTTACTTCGGATAAGATCTAAAGATATCCGTTCCATCAAGGGTGACGGTCAGCCACCGGTAGAAAACCGGTTCCCGGCTACTCTGGAAAAGCTCCGCAAAAAACAAGGATGATGAAGAGAGGGTTTAGGTATTTGGGTTTGGCTTTGCTCTGTATCGTGGCCATATTATTGTGGCAGGCAGCATCTGATCCGATACAGGTCACCAGGTTTTCCAGGGCCGCATTAAAGGAAATAGAAGTGAGGAAACAGAATTACTACAAGAAGAAAATGGCGGAGTGCCATGCCAATGCGTTGGGAATGGCTTCCACGATGGTGGACTCTGCTCTGATCGAGCAGGCATTGTTTATCGGGGCCGATACGCTACTCAGACCGGACAGGCCTATGAGGCCGGAAGTCGAGACTTTTGCTTCAAATATTGAAAATATTCCGGTACGCCCATGGCTTAAAAAAACTGATTTTGTCAGTCCTTTCCAAAAAAAGGATACCTTTGTGAAAGATTCCTTGAAGCTGAAGGATAGCGTGAAGGTGATAAAATGAATTTTCAGGTTTATTGATTGTCGGGCTGCACTTTGACTAAAGACGCAAAATCTGATTGTCTCGTAAGACAATCGTTAACATGTAATACATTTTATTGGAAAGAAATATTCCAACACAACCACCAAATATAAATCCATGGAAGTAAATTCATTTGAAGACCTAAACCTGGAGGATAGCTTGTTGAAAGCATTGAAAGCGATTGACTATTCAGTTCCCAGTCCAATACAAGCCCGAGCTATACCGGTCGCCCTGACAGGGGTGGACATAATCGGGCAAGCACAGACAGGAACAGGCAAGACAGCCGCTTTCGGTATTCCGATGATCCAAAATATCTCCAAATCCGGCCGCTATACCAAAGGTCTCGTCCTATGTCCCACGCGCGAGTTATGCATTCAGGTTACCAATGAACTGAAGAAACTGGCGTATTTTTCCAGGCATGTTTCCGTTTTTGCAATATATGGTGGCGATCCCATCAATCCGCAGATTAAGGCCTTGAAAGCCGGAGTGGACATTGTGGTGGGTACACCGGGAAGAGTGATGGACCACTTATCACGAGGGACATTATTACTGGATGGATTAGAAATACTCACCCTGGATGAGGCGGATGAAATGCTCAATATGGGCTTTAGGGAAGACCTTGAGACGATTTTGCAATCGGTACCGGAGCATAGGCAGACCATTTTATTTTCGGCTACCATGCCAAAGGCTATTCTGGATATTACACACCTGTACCAGAAGAATCCCCAACTGATCAAAGTCACGCCTACCAATCTTACCTCAGCAAGTGTAGAACAATTTTATATTGAGACAGACATGAATCATCGCCTGAAAGTACTTACCTATCTGCTCAATGCAGGCGATTATGCCCAGGCCATCGTTTTTTGTAACACCAAGGCCAAGGTCGATGAACTGTCCAATGAATTGGCCGAAAATCTGGTAAAAAACGACGTCTTGCACGGAGATTTGGGCCAGGAAAAACGCAATCGCATCCTCAATAAGTTCAGAAAAGGAGAGTTTAAGGTATTGGTGGCTACAGATGTGGCAGCTCGGGGGATCGATGTTCCCAATGTCGATCTGGTCTGTAATTACGATGTGCCGTTTGATCCGGAATATTATGTACACAGGATAGGCAGGACGGGCCGGGCCGGTAAAGAGGGCAAGGCATATAGTTTTCTGGCAGGCTCAAGAGACAAAAGACTGCTCCGTCAGATTGAGAGCTTTGCCAAGGTCAAAGTAGAACAATACAAATTGCCTACAGCCACGGAAATTGCACGAATCGAACTGGACAAGGTAAAAACGCAACTGAAGGCTGCTATCCTGGCCGGAAAAGAAGCCGTATATCTGGATCTGGCAAAAGAGTTGATGCAGGAAGGTGGACCGGCGAACATAATTGCTGCCCTTCTTTTGAAAATTATACCTCCCGGCAAACACGAATGGGCAGTAAGCGCCGGTGCATCGAGAGACAACAAGGAGAAAAGAGGTGAACGGCCGGACTCAAACAGGCGGAAACAGGATCGGGAAAGGACCCGGAGAGATGAAAAGCCTAAGCCATCCGCAAATCGCGGCAAAGATAAAGATCGCAAATCAGATAAACCTAAGTTCGGAAAACCGGAAAAAACTTTTGTCAAACACGAAAATGAGATGTCATTGGAGGATATCCTGGCCAGTTTAGGTTTGGATTCCGAGGGTAATGATATCAAACCTTCCGGTAAAGACAAAAAGAAGACTGATAAAAAGAAAATGCCGGGTGATCATTTTTATAGTTCATCTATACGAGAAAAGGAAGAATTTGTACCTGTGCCCCGGAAGAAGAAGAAAAAATAATGCTCTGACAGGTGATTGGTTTTTCTGTTTGATGATTTAGCGCTTTGTAATAACAAATACTCAAGAATGAAATTTGGCAAGACTATAAAAATATTTCTAATTGATGGTGATCCAAACGGGCGGATGAGTTGTGAACTTTCTAATTGGACAGGAAAAGCATTTAAAATTCCCCGAATTAAAATTAAAGATTGTGTTGACAGGCCGGAAATTAAAAATCCGGGAATTTACTTTCTATTTGGAAAAAACGAAATTGGAAAGGATATAATTTACATTGGTGAAGCCGAAACAGTATATAGCCGTTTGCTTCAGCACCTTAATCAAAAGGATTTTTGGAATGAGGCCATAATATTTATTAGCAAAGATGAAAATCTTAATAAGGCTCATATTAAGTATTTAGAAAACAAATTGTATGAAATTGCCAAACAGGTAAATAGATACCATATAGATAACACAACCGTACCAACTCTGTCGTCGATCTCCGAGTCTGATCGCGCAGAAATGGAAGAGTTTTTAGAAAATGTAAAGCTTTTAGTAAGTACACTTGGGCATAAGGCTTTCGACACAAAAAGGGAAACTTCCTCGATCAAACCCAAAGATGTCTTTTATTTAAAAGGACCCAGAGGAGCAGATGCACATGGATTACCAACCTCTGATGGATTTCTTGTATTGAAAGGTTCAAAAGCAGCGGAATCGACCACTCCTTCAATCGCCTCCAACTTGGTGAAGCTTAGATCAAAAATAATTGATCAAGGGGCTATTATTTTAAAAAAAGGATATTTTGAATTCCCTGATGATTTTATATTCAGTAGTGCTTCCGCTGCGGCTTCTATAGTTTTAGGTAGAAATGCTAACGGATTAAGCGAGTGGAAATTTCAAAGTGGTAAAACACTTAAAGACTTTGAAACAAATGATGCAATAAACGAGGTATAACAAGGTACTTAGTCAAAACCGGCTTTTCGTTTTAAATGAAAATCTTAACTTAACAATCCGGCACTGCGTAAGCACCCGACCGTTTTGCGCAACATTTTTAATATTTTAACACGTGAGGCAACAGGAGCTTGTATGCAAGTGTCATTTGATTCAATTTGCCTCCCATCATCCATGTAATTTTTTTACAAAGAAAAGGATGTGTTGAAAAACATAAAATATCCGGGTACACCGAAGGATGAAACTAAAAGAAGCCATGTCAATGCCTTGAAATCCATGCTGTCATATTTTATTTTTTTCCTTACCATAATTTTATTTACTTTTATCCCAATCTTATCGAATCCACGAAATTTACGTGTATGACCAATAAAATTATTTTTTCACTCGTGATGGCGGTGTCCTTTCAATGGTCATTGTCAGCACAGGATGTACACTTTACAAGGTTCTATGATGCACCGACCACGCTGAGTCCTGCTAAGACCGGGGATTACCTCGGTACCTTCCGGGCAGGTGGAATCATGCGTGATCAGAACTATAATTTGTCACACATCTATCTTACTCCCGCCGGTTATGTTGACGCGCCTATCATACGGGGCTTCAGGCAGAATCATTGGGTAGGTGTCGGATTGACTTTTCTGATGGACCGGGCAGGAGCTGCCGGATTAAAAAATGCCTCCTTTGGTGCATCAGCTGCCTATCACATTGGTTTTAATAAAAAAATGACTTCCTATCTTTCTGTGGGAATTTCCTATGCATTGGCTGCCCGTTCCATTGCAGACAGGGAGAAGGCGATATTTGAGGATGGCCTGATCAATTCAATTCCATCCGTGGATATCGATAATATCAACGATCAGAAAGTTAATTACGGATTTTTCTCCGGGGGAGCTCAGTACACGGCTGCCCTCCCAAATGACGGTAACATCAAGGCCGGTTTCGCCATGCTGTATCTCAACCGTCCAAGGAATGGCATCCTGAAGACCGGTGGCATCCGGCTTCCTATCCGCACCAATGTATATGCCACGGCGGATGCATCCGTAGCAGATAGGATCGACATCCTGCCTGCTTTATACTTTGCCACTATGGCCGGCCAAAGAGATATGGCACTGCAATTTCAGGGAGGCTATCGGCTCAACCCTCGTAAAGGTCAGCGTGTAATGGCAGGATTGGGCTATCGTTTTGGTGATGCCATTCAGGTACTGGCGGGTATGGATATTAAAAATACACGGATTGGCCTTGCTTACGACATCACTGTCAATGATATCCGGCCAACCGGTGCTCTTGAGATTTCAGTCAGCCATATTTTTATGATCTATAAAAAACCGAAGGACAACCCGGTTATCCTTTGTCCCAGAATTTAATCTCATTCCCTATGAAGATATTGACCGTTCCTATATTGATTTTGTTGACAATGGCAGCTTCAACTGTGTTGGCCCAGCCATTGAAGACCATTCCGTATCAGGCTCGCATTGAGAAGGCTGATGAATATGCCGACAGGAATAATTATGCCAGTCAACTGGATGAACTGGAAGAGGTGTATAAGGAAAGAAAGGACAAATCCATGTTGCCTCTGATGGCGCAATTGAATTATAAGCTGAGAGACTATGGTCGTGCGGAGAATCTGTATAAACGGATTGTGGATGGCGACAAGAAAGGTACGGATATAGAAGCCCGGTATATGTATGGTAAAATGCTAAAACTCAATGGCAAATACCAGGAAGCTGCAGAAGTGCTCAGAGAGGTTAAGAATACCGACGATGATGTATATGCCCCTCTTGCTATCATGGAACTCAAGGGTATTCTCCTCGCAGTAAGTACGGATACCGTAAAGCAAATATCCGTAGTGCCTGCGGGACCCAAGATCAATACAAAAAGCGGAGAATACTCACCCACTCTATACAACAATGAATTGTACTTCACCTCAACAGCCCTCGCTGCCGGTGAAGAGCCCGGAAATACTTATGTGGTCAAATTGCTGAAGTCACAAAGGGATAAGGATGGAGGATGGAGTAAGGCTTCTGAGGTTGATGCACTGATATCTGCATCCAGTCCGGCTGTGGGCAATGTGGCCTTTTCGCAAGCCGATCAGATTATGTATCTGACCAAGGTTACCTTTGATGGCGAAGAAGTAGCTACATCCAGGGTGTATTACAGTAAGCGGGAAGGAGATGCATGGACTGATCCCGCACTGGTCAAAGGTCTGCCGGATTCTTTTATCGTCAAGAATCCAATGCCGGGAGAATTATACGGCAGAGATGTACTGTTCTTCTCCTCTAATGCCCCCGGTGGAAGAGGAGGATTCGATATCTTCTATGCGACTAAGATTTCCGAGGGCATATTCGATTCACCGGTCAATCTTGGACCAACTGTCAATACTGCGGGCGATGAAATTACGCCCTTTTATAAAGAAGGAAAATTGGTGTATGCAACAGACGGACTTCCTTCATACGGTGGTTTCGACCTGTATTCCACAGAATGGAACGGCACCTCCTGGTCCACTCCTGCCAATATGGGTCCGGGTTTTAATTCTCCGGCTGATGATATGTACTATACCATCGATGAAGAAGGTTACGAAGGCCTGCTGGTATCCAATAGGGTAGGCACTACCTCATTACGCGGCAAAACATGCTGTGATGATATCTTTACCTTCTCCATAGCAAAGCCTGTGGTAGAACTGGAAGTATATGTCCTCGATGAGAACAAACCATTGCGCCATGGTGAATTGTCCATTATGGAGCAGTTTAAACCCGAAACAAAAGTTACAGAAGGAAAGGATGATACCTACCATTTTTCTTATGAACTGGATATCAATAAAGGTTATTTTATTAAGGTGACCAGGATTGGATTTTTCCCCGATTCTCTTTATGTAAAGACAACCGGTATCAAGGAAGACAGTACCATGATTGTCAAAATCAACCTAAAACCGAAACCTGAAGTTGAGGTAATTAGCATCAATCAGCCTATCCGTCTCAACAACATCTATTATAATTATAACGATGCAAAAATTCTGAAGGCTGCAATGCCTGATTTGGATTATTTGTACGAATTGATGCAACAATATCCGGATATGGTTATCGAATTGTCCTCACACACCGACTCGCGTGGTAATGATGAATTCAATATGAAATTGTCCCAGCGTAGAGCGGACTCTGCCATGAATTATCTGTTGGCCAAAGGCATTGCTCCGGAGAGAATACAAGCGGTGGGATACGGGGAATCCATGTTGCTCAACAACTGTGGAAATGATGTCAAGTGCAGTGAGGAAGAGCATCAACTCAACAGGCGTACTGAATTCAAGATTATTTCCGGACCGACTAATATTGAAATTAAGAAACAAATCACACGGGAAAGAGGAAAAATCATTGATACGAAAACCATTAAGGAAAAATAATTCTTTGATATTAAAAGCTTGTCATGAAGAGAAGGAGTTTTATCATCAATTCGGGCCTGATGCTTGGCACCGGTGGTCTTGATATGACAGCTTTTCAACAGGAGGGCCCTGTCAAAGGAAAGCCGATTGTTATCTCTACCTGGAATTTCGGTCTTGAAGCCAACAAGGAAGCATGGCGTATCCTGTCAGCCAATGGCAATGCCCTCGATGCAGTGGAGAAGGGGGTGATGGTAGCCGAATCTGACCTCAACAATACTTCGGTAGGACGTGGCGGCAATCCCGACCGGGATGGAATCGTGACCCTTGATGCAAGCATCATGGATCAACATGGTAATGCCGGTTCTGTAGCAGCCCTTGAAGACATCGAACACCCGATATCAGTGGCTAGATTGGTCATGGAGAAAACACCCCATGTCATGCTAGCCGGTGACGGCGCACGCCAGTTTGCCCTTGAAAATGGCTTCAAACCCATTGATCTGCTGACAGAAAAAAGTAAAGCCAATTATAAGAAATGGTTGGAAACATCCAAATATAAACCCGTGATCAATATCGAAAATCACGACACCATCGGCATGCTTGCCCTTGATGCTTCGGGAAATTTTTCAGGCGCTTGTACAACAAGCGGTTTGGCATTTAAGATGCATGGCAGGGTTGGGGATTCACCGATTATAGGGGCCGCCTTGTATGTCGATAATAACTATGGCGCTGCTGTATGCACCGGGATTGGTGAACTGGTCATGAAGAATCTTTCTTCCTTCCTGGCTGTTGAGCAGATGCGCAGTCGCAAATCCCCTCAACAGGCTTGCGAGTACGCCATCAGGCGCATCATGGAAAAAACACCGGATGTCAGCAATGCTCAGGTCGGTATCCTTGCCATCAATAGAAAAGGTGAGATAGGTGCATGTGCCATTCAGGAAGGATTTACCTATGCAGTCCGTTCTGTTGATGTGGAGAAAGTTTTTAATGCTGCCCATCGCTATAAAAGAAGCAAATCGACTTCACAATAATAAAAACCTCCACCCATGAACAACTACTTCTTCTTAGTCATCGAAAGCAGTGAAATATTTGCTCAGGGTGTGAAGTGTATCCTGGCAGGCGGTTTTGGGGAAGGTTCTCATGTTCGTCTGATCCATAAAAAAAGTGACTTGGTTGTTCCATCTGAAGTTAAGTGTATCATCGTTGGCAATGGCCTTGGTGTCGAGATGAATTTTTACGAAATACTGGAATGTATCAAGTCCTTGCGTGTTAAGGCACCAAAGCTTTGTATTCCTGAGATGATTACCTCCAAAATGGCCAAGGCACTTTATACGGATAAATTAGTGGACGGCATCATGCATCGTGACTGTTCTGCTGAGGAAATGATTCACGGAATCAATGTATTGATGCGTGGAGATGTATATATCGGTAAAAATATCTGGCTCCATCAGACCAAGGAGCAAAGTGTGAAAGCAACGAAAAAAGACGACCCATTCTACCTGGTCCAGACCCTTACTGACCAGGAAAAGCTGATCATGGAATATGTTATTGAGGGTAAGTCGTCAAATGATATCTCCCAAATCCTGTTCAGGTCAGTCCATACCATTAAGACACACCGGCGCAACCTGCTCAACAAGCTGGGGGTCTCCAATACCATTGAATTGATAACCTACCTGGATTCAATCGGGTATAAGAAGTAAAGATCGGCCCTGACAGGAACGTCTGTTGATCTTATTTTTTTACAAATTTTGCCATCCGGTACCTTCCCCGCTCTATCCCTGTAATAAAATATACTCCGGGATTCAATGTTTCAATATTGACAGGAAATCGGGAAGCGGATATAACGCTCTTTCCTGAGAGGTCGAGAATATTGATGGCACAATTTTGGCCTTCCATCGAACGAACAGTAATCTGATTCCCGGCAGGGTTTGGAAATACGTTCATTTCATCGAAAGCATGTGAAACAGCATTGATTTGGCATGACGTGTCGATTTTAGAGGCAAAAAATTTGGCCATATTCGTTGTTCTGAGCCCGTAATCATCAATGATATGGCCGGATAATTGCGGAAAAAGCGTCTGGAGAATACAGTCGGCTGAATTGCCCGTGAAATCAGCCTGGTATTCCGGAATGGTAAATTCCTGTGCTTTTTTATTTTTCAAAAAATTGACAATGCCTCCATTTCCAATGGAAAATGCGTTGCCGAAGATCCAGGGACATCCGACCGAATTTACGGCACAGCTTGCTACACCTTGCATCACCTTGCCATAATGAAAGGGTACCACCAAATCATTCGGCTGAGCATACATGTAAAGGGCCGGTAAGTCCACAGCACCGACATCATTGAAAAGATCATTCATAATGCCACCGTAAAAGGAGGCAACACCCCGAATCCTGTAATCGCCTGCATCCGGATGGAGGGTACCTTTTCTGGGCCCTAAATCAGGCCGATCGAGGTTCATGGAATCTATCGGATAACTATAGGGTGGAAGGCAACCATTATTATAGGCAGCATTCGGCTTGTTGACCTTTTCTAATGCTGCTGCAGCCGTGTATTCCGGATCATTATCATCTCCATATGCCACTTCAAGGCAAATGAAGCCTCCGGCACTTTCTCCTGTCAGGAAAACATTATTTGGGTCGATGTTGTATTTTTCCTTATTTGCTATCAGATACCTGATTGCTCCACATACATCCTGTGCTCCCCGATACAAGCCCCGATGCCATTCGGAAGTGTCGGCAACACTCAGGCAGCCATAGTTGTCGATGGCACATTGAAGCAGTTCCGGCCTTTGAAACATACCCAACCGATATTCGATGGAAGCAGCAACATAACCCTTTTTAGCAAAGTCCCTGATCCAACCCGCAATGTTCCCGTCTGTCCTCGACCCGGCCATAAAGGCACCTCCATGGACGGCTATGAGCAAAGGCCTGCCACATGCCGGAGGTGAGTCGTCTGTAGGATAAGTGATGTCCATGAAAAGAGGTTGTTCCCTGCCTGAAAAATTGATTGCCTGTCCATAGAGGATATCTTTTTCGGAGGCTGTCTGGTATTTACCGGTTACAAACGGCTGGCTGTGTCCCGGATAAGAACTCAGGCTGAATAGAAAGGGGAGCAGAAAGTAAAAAACGTGCTTCATTTTAAAGGTTTTCTGCTGGTTATGAAATTTTATCCTTTATTCTACGAAAAGTGCGGAGATTGATCTGTGTTCGTGAGTGTTCCGGATTGCCCGGGCAAATAACTTGCTCGTAGACAATACCCGTATTTTAGAAGATTTTTGGGTTAACGGTATGGTATCGGTCACAATCAATTCAAGGAGACTGGATTTTTCGATATTTTCAAATGCCTTTCCTGACAGGACAGGGTGTGTACATATAGCCCTGACACTCTTGGCACCTTTGGCAAGTAATGCATCGGCAGCCTTGCAAAGGGTGCCTGCAGTGTCTACAAGGTCATCAACCAATATGACATCCGCTTCGTTTACATCACCTATGACGGTCATACCGGCGACTTCATTCGCTTTTTCACGGTATTTGTCGCAGATGACCAGATCTTTTTTGAAATATTTGGCATAGACCCTGGCACGCTTAACCCCACCAACATCAGGTGAAGCAAATTTGACATTTTTAAGATCTAAGGATTCAAGGTATGGTGTAAAAATCGCTTCCGACTTGAGATGGTCCACCGGAATATCAAAGAATCCCTGTATCTGATCGGCATGGAAGTCCATGGTCATGATCCGGTCGGCACCTGCCGCTTGAATCAGATTGGCCACCAGTTTGGCCGAAATGGGAACCCTTGGTTTGTCTTTGCGATCCTGACGTGCATAGCCGAAATAAGGAATTACAGCCGTTATATATCCTGCAGAGGCCCTCTTGGCAGCATCAATAAAAAGCAAGAGTTCAAACAGGTTGTCGGATGGCGGAAAAGTGGATTGGATAAAAAAGACATATGCCCCTCTGACTGATTCGTTGATAACCGTCTGCATCTCACCATCGGAGAAGCGGCTGATGGTTCTGGCACCCAGGGGCTGTCCGTAATAATCGCTGATTTTTTCCGATAAATACTCTGAGGCAGCGCAGGAGAATAGCTTTACTTCGACCATTGTTTCGGGATTGGGATGTGTTTTATTATTCACGCCTCAAAGGTAAATCTTTTTGGATAATCGGTAAAAAGAATTGAACATCTGCATCAAGAATTCTTTGCCAATCCCCGGCCTTTCATAACCTGCCTGAGAGGTCGCAGCTGAATAGTATGTACTCCCGGTAAGTTAAAGCAACACAGCCAATAGTATGAATAATCCAAAAATCGCGAGGTCTTGTGATAAAATTTTTGATTTCTTTGATCAAATGAAAGATCTCTTTGAGTTTCAAAAAGATTCAAAAATAAGGAAGCCGAAGAAAAAAATATTGAGACAAACAAAGCAGTGACAGGCTGCAAGTTATCATTCAGAGTTTCGAAGACGGTGATTGAAAAATAATATTTAGAAATTTCAAACAAATTGCACGGAGTTACGTCATTAACATTGGAGAAGCTTTCCGGGGATTATAATTAATGAATTCCCTGGGTTGAAAAAATAAATTGATCCTTTAAAGACATAACTTTTTGTAGCTTCACCGGTATTGACTTCAACAGAGTAAGGTCTACAAGCTATGATCCGGCAGAATAAATTAAGTTCTTTCCTTTTAGAAATATGAAAAAATTAGTTCAAATAATCCTTTCCTTTATTGCAATCCTGGCATCAGATCAGGTGCAGGCACAGGTAAGATATTCATTAAAAGCAGAGACGGGATATTTAAACTATCGAAATAACACGATTCAGGTGGATCCCGGTCCGGACTGGAAGGGATACTATTTAAACGGAGAGAATGGTATTGATATAAGTGTCGTAAACGGCATTGATATCAAAAACAGATTTTTTGCAGGCCTTGGACTCGGATATGTAAATTTTGAAGGAATAAACGGCCTTCTCCTTTTCGCCAACCTGGAATTCATACCCTTAAAAACAGGGTTATCCCCCGTTGTAGATATGAAATTCGGATATAGTCATATCCGTAACCAATATGCAAACGGTACGGGGACAGGATTTGGCGAACTATGCGGCGGACTTAATTACAGACTTTCTGACAGCTTCAATATTTTTGCTGAATCAGGCATTTCGCTGACTCAACAATCGTGGTTTATCCCTTTTAGATTAGGCATACGGCTAAGTATGTAAATCGGGAGTTATATCGAAATTTAAAAGTGTTTAAAATTCATTTAATTTTATAATTTATATTTATAAAAACGGTATCTTTATCGAAAAAATAAGCCCTTAAGCGTTGTTAATTTAAAATATCCAAAAAAGATCAGCAAACAACGTCGCATAAACCCAAGGTAACGTGTAAATACCACCCACAAATGGGCAAACAAATAACTTCAGCGAAGAGAAAAAAGGAAATACTGAACATTGAAACACTTGAGATGTTCGAAAGACTGATCAACAGGGATTCTAAACCGTATGCGCTTGACATGTTAGTCATGCCCGGTACGCTTGAGGACAAACACAAAAATTGTGATGCCATCCCTGCCCTTAGAAGACAGTTTAACCTCATATATTTATTATTGGAAGGAGAGCATGATGTAAAATTAGGAGCCGACCATTTAGTGTTAAATCCTAATGACCTTGTAATCGTTCCTGAAAATATGTTGTATGCAAGTGACCACATAAAAAATTGCAAAGGATATTGTATTCATTTTAAACCGGAGTTTCTGAAACCTCAATTAACCCGGCCTATTCATGAGGAATTCCCCTATTTTCATTTTGATGCACCCCACATCATTAATTTGAATAAAAAGGAAAGTAAAATTATTCAGCAAGCATTCAGAAACATTCTTGAAGAATACAATCGCCCTTCGCCGGAAAAAGATTTCTTGCTTTGCAATCTTATTCTCATTTTGTTGTTGAGAGTACGCGAAATATACAGGATTCGGGTAAAGGAATTAAAAAAGAACATAAGCAGACAAGAACAATTAGCCAATAGTTTCAGGTTGTTGGTTGAAAAGAAATTTATTGAAAAGAGGACAGTTAGTGAATATGCAGAACAGTTACATATTAGCCCTAAACATCTTTCTGATGTGGTAAGTGAGACTTTTGGACGATCTCCGCTGCAAATCATTCACGATATATTGTTGCTTGAAGCAAAAGTTCAGTTGAAGGCAACTGACAAATCCGTTTCGGAAATTGCATATTATCTGAATTTTGACGACCAGCCGCACTTTACTAACTTTATTAAAAAACGTACCGGATTTTCACCGCAGGAACTGCGAAAGAAGCTCTGATTTATACATGTCTTGCCGAATAATTTACAATCAGACGGCAAGATTGTTGTTTTTCTTTGTGCTATCATTTTAAAATTAAATATAATGGAAAAGACAACAAAAAATTCTAAGATGGCGGAATGGAAAAATTTTAATAATCCTGATGAAGTCCGTGAATTTCCGAAAGGCAGGCTTGAATTGGTAAATATTGGCGGAGCTACGATAGGGCGTGGTGTTTTTGAGCCAGGATGGAGATGGGCTACCTCTGTGCAGCCCATTGCAAATACACACAGTTGTGAAGCCCCTCACTTCCAGTTCCATGTGGCCGGTATCCTGCATGTAGTAATGGATGATGGAAGTGAGTTTGATCTGAAACCCGGCGATGTTTCTTTATTGCCTCCCGGTCATGATGCATGGACTGTAGGAGATGAAACGGTTGTTGTAATTGATTTTCAGGGTATGATCGATTATGCAAAACATTTATAAAAATTTTAATGACCTGGGATGAAAAAAGATACTATTGAAGCAAATGATGAAGAAACGACACGGCTGACAGTTGAAAGATTTAATTCGGCATTTAATCGGCATGACGTGGATGCTATCATGAGTCTGATGACTGCAAATTGCGTCTTTGAAAACACCAATCCGCCACCGGATGGATTGCGGATTGAAGGCGAAAAGGCGGTCAGAGAATATTGGATGAAGTTTTTTGCTAACAACCCTGATGCCTATTTTGAGGAAGAAGAATTAATTGTCACCGGAAATCGATGTGTTGTTCGGTGGATATATCGAAAGACCAAAGATGGGAAGCCCTGGCATCTGAGAGGCGTGGATGTTTTTAAAGTTGAAAATGGAAAAGTGGCAGAAAAACTGGCATATGTAAAAGGGTAAATTATTCTGTATTTTTCCAACAGCATTCTGATCTGCAATATGCATCAGAGACATTTAATTTTCATATCCTTATTTGAACTTTACATTCAAATGACAAATGCTACTTTTTTATTAAAAGGTTGGTTTTTTAAAGCATAGTAATATAGTATAAATTGATAAAAATATTCAATCAAAACAAGGAGACAAACTGATTTTTTTGGGGTTGACTCTTTTTTTATTCGGTCTTGCCGTCGGACTGTTTGTTCAAAACATGTCAAATCCTCGTATGGCTCTTTCAGCTCACCTTGAAGGTGTAATGAACGGTATGTTTTTAGTAATACTCGGACTTATCTGGAATCAACTGATACTTTCTTCAACAGCTCTAAAAACAACATTCTGGTTGGTAATTTATGGAACATTTGTAAACCTTATAGCAGTAATTATTGCTGCCATGTCAGGAAATGGAAAAATGATGCCAATTGCCGGTGGACAAGAAGGAACAAGAGCGATAGAAGGACTGATTTCATTTTTGCTCATTTCTCTTTCTTTATGCATGCTTGCAGTATGCATCATAGTTTTATTTGGATTTTATAAACACATGAAACAAAAAACTGTCGAGCAATGATTCAAAACATTTGTCTCAACCATTATACATGATACACACATAACGACACAATGAATTCTCCTGCAGCCGGCATTCAGGTACTAGAATATTCTCTCCGACACTTCCTTCATATTTTCCCGATTTTTAGTTCTCAGGTAAGGCCGGAATGAATCGTAATCATTTTCCCAGCAATATTTTCCTTAGATTTAAAAAAAGTAGGTTATTTTAGAACCTGAATCCTCGCAATTCAAGTTCAGATGATAAAATTTACCCCCTACCTCTTGATTCTTCTACTGATTTCCTGTACAGATCCTGATACTCCGCCACAAAAAACTCAAAAGCAAATCACGGACTTTGTAGATGCCTACTATACGTCATCTCAATATGAAACAGATGATCAGAGCAGGGTCTCTCTGTTGCGGGCAGTGAAAGGAACAGACTTGCCCTATGTCGGCCTGGAGTGTCCTACCTTGCAAAGACCGTATATCGCCCATGGTGAACTCGTGTTTACCAATCAGCCTAATGCTAATTTTAAGCTACTGGACCGCCAAAACGATGATCCTTATTCCCTTCCCGAAGAGCAAACCATTGTATTCAGGAAGATGCCCGGCACAGACTGGGAGGCGATCATCAGCGGGTGGGGCAACTATTATTTGGGCTTTGCCGGGATTAATGACGTCCGGGCTCTCCGGCCTGATCTTTACTTTGGCATGAAGGTCCCGGTAAAGTATTATGAATTGGGCTTCTTTCATGTGCGGTACGACCGGGAAGCTGACGGCCGTGGAAAAGCAAAACTCTGGTTTAACGGTGATTATTTCGGAGAGGTCGTGAGTCCTGACGACAGCTGGAGTCGGCGCCTTGGATATGGCGTGGGCATTGAAACCAATTCAACCGATTTTAACTGGGTAGCAACAATGTTCACGGAGCGCGGTATGACGGATGCTGAAAGAAATGAATATTTCGAAGCAGTGAAAAATACGTATTCTGTCGGCACTATTCCCGACCTGCCCTATGCGAGTGACATCAATATTGTCGAATCCAACGGCAAGTTAACGGCTGCATATGCCTACCATGGAAAGGCAAGTGAGGATAAGGCCAAAACGGAATTCCAATGGTGGCAACTGTCTCCTGATCTGTCTAATCAGAAAATGATAAGCACTGATGCCAATATACCGGTACAGCCCGATGTCAAAGTATGCGTGAAGGTGTATGACACACAAGGCAGGAGCTGGATGTTTATTTCCGGAAATTACCGGTAAATGATTGCAGGAAGTGTAATATTACAGGCAGGTATAAAAAAACGGAGCAAGCCTGACTGTTTCGACTCAAAAATGGAGACTTTGCAACCAGACAACTAAGCAGACTTTAACCGGAGAGTTCTTTAACAACTTGACACAGACCAACGATCCGATGCGCATTGTCGGCCTGCTATACGTAGTTTTAATAGACCGTTTGTCTGTAAAAGTTGATATATTTACATTAAATGAGAATTGATATGAACAAGAAAGCAATTAACGGGCTGAATGCTGTTTTGGCGGAGCAAGGCAAGACCAACAAATGGCTTGCTGAAAAACTCAACAAACACGAAAAAACAGAATTTACAAGTTACGATTTACGAATGACGATATACGAATGACGATTTACGATTTAGCGATTTACGATTATGCAAGAACAAATTAAGAAACGAACGAAACAAGCCGGTTTGGAAGTAATCAAACTAATTGATGAATTGCCCGGTAAGCCTTCTGCATGGGCTAATTCAAAACAAATCATTCGGAGTTCAACATCAATTGGTGCAAATTATCGGGCAGCCTGTCGGGCAAAATCATCGGCCGATTTTATTAATAAATTAAAAATAGTAGAAGAGGAAGCGGATGAAACACAATATTGGCTGGAAGTTTTAGAAGAAAGCAAACTTATTAACTCCGGACGGATTGAAACAATAAAAAAAGATGTGAATGAAATCGTTTCCATCGTTGTGGCATCCATCAAAACAATGCGGTAAAAAGAAAATCGTAAATCGTAAATCAAAAGTCGTAAATGGAAAAACTGCTCACAGATACACACTACAACACCTGGCTTTCGCTACTTGATGTGGAGCTGGAAAAAGTATTTGAAAAAATTAAAGCTCGTGAATGGACAGCAGAAAATTTCAAATTCGCAACAGCCGTATCGGTAATGTCTTCATCAAAAATTGAAGGTGAAACACTTGAAGTAGATAGTTATGTAAAGCATAAAATGCTTGATGTAGAATATCTGCCTAATCTCACCGAAAAGCCAAATGACTTATATGCTGCATATGAATTTGCAAAAGACCACACCTTATCAAAAGAACATTTTCATACTTGCCATTCAATCGCAACGTTGCATTTATTGACCGAACAACAAAGAGGCCAAATAAGAAAAGGTAACATGTTGATAATGGAGCAACAATCACAGCGTGTGGAATATGAAGCAGCATCTGCTCAAATGGTGCAAAAAGAATATGAAAGATTTTGGAGTGAGTTAAATAATTTAATAGAGCTTAATCTAAAAATTGAAGAAGCCTTTTACTATGCATCGTTGATTCATTTGGTGTTTGTGAAAATTCATCCGTTCAATGATGGCAATGGCAGAACTGCAAGATTGCTTGAAAAATGGTTTCTGTCTTCTAAATTAGGAGAAAAAGCCTGGTATATACCCAGTGAATTATACTACTACAACAACCTGAAAACATATTATCACAATTTGGCTCGTGTTGGATTGGTTTATGAAGAATTGAAGTATGAAAGAGGAATACCTTTCCTGCTCATGCTTCCAAATTCATTGACGATTTACGATTGACGATTGACGATTGACGATTGACGATTGACGATTTTAGATTGATGATTGAATGATTGACGAATATGCAAGAACAAATTAAGAAGTGAACGAAACAAAATGATTTGGAAGTAATCAAGCTAATTGATGAATTACCCAATAAACCATCAACCTGGGTTATTACAAAACAAATTATCCGCAGTTCAACTTCAATTGGAGCCTGTTATTGGGCATCATGCCGGGCAAAATCATCAGCAGATTTTATAAATAAACTGAAAATTGTGGAAGAAGAAGCCGATGAAAACCTATATTGGCTTGAAGTTTTAGAGGAAAGCAACTTCATTAAATCGGAGCGAATTAGTGCAAATAAAATGTAGTAGCTCCTCTTTTTTCTGATTATTTTTGGAATTTTCGCTAGGGTGGCGCATTGACGAAGTCAGGACAAGGCAGGAGCCGGATGTTTATTTCCGGAAATTACCGGTAAATGATCTGTATGAGTTATGCTTTAATCAGGCAACAACTAAAACATTGCCCGTAATCAGATAGAATATATTTTCTCCTGTTTTCTACTCTTATTTTAAGGGATTTTTCAAAAGATGTTGATTCTATGTGAATTATAATTCCAGTGTCCATCTTTTGGGAGTCCCGATGAATCAAATTACGCCCATCCGCCTTACCTTTTCCTCCACGTCCAACATAAATTTCAAAAGTTTTTTTTCAGAATGCAAATAGCTTGCATTGGCGCGGCTAACTTTGAAAGCGTAAAGACACAATAATGTCGAAAGACGCAAAAAACATATATAAATAAAAAACAAATACCATGAAAAAATTAATCCATTTAATGTTACTGTCAGGGTTTATGCTGACTTTACACACAACCATTAAGGCTCAAATAACTTATTCCAGGGATTGGATGGGCAATACCGTTGCGAAAGATAAATATGGTAACACCATTGCAACGGGATCTAAAGACTGGCAGGGTAACTTTGTCTGGAAAGATGAATACGGAAATGTCATTCAGACAGAATCAAAAAACTGGCAAGGGGACACAGAAGTCAGAGATAAGTATGGCAACATAGAAAATACCCGATCTGTCAACTGGCAGGGCAACACCGTTCAGAAAGACGCTTATGGCAATACAGAATACACCTATGAATCTGACTGGCAGGGCAACACTGTGGTAAAAGACAAGTATGGAAATGTAGTAGGAAAATACGTCAAAGACTGGCAAGGCAACATTGTATTCATCCGGGGTCAATAAAAAACACCTTATAATAAGCACCGCCATATACATTTATTTCGGTGCTAAAACATATAGTCCATAGTTTTAAAGTTATCCGATGCAAATACCTTGCATCGGATTTTTTATATTTGGAATAAATTAGAAAAAATGGCTTACTCTTTACACGCAAACCTAAGGTACAGAATTATAGATCGCTGTCTGAAGGATTTGTCACGTCCCTATTTTCACGAAGAAATAGCAGATGCCATCCAACAGGAATTTGATGAACTCGGTCTCGACCTGGATAGACCATCAAAGCGAACCATAGATTATGACATCAGCAATATGCGCTCAGGCAAACTCGGTTATGAAGCGCCGATCATATTCAGCAAAGACGATGGCTACCGCTATTCAGATCCCGGTTTTTCACTCTATAAACTCACCATCAATCGCCAGTCTGCCCACGACCTTACCCAGACCCTGCTGCTTATGAAGCAGATGTCAGGCATAGAAAGTATGCCTGTCTTTGCCAGATCCATCACCTTGCTGGAACAGGAACTCCAGATTAAGACAGAAGGCTGCCGCCCCATCATCTATTATGAAGAAAGCACCAACGACTTAGGAAAGCCGTGGATCAGCATCCTTTATGACAAAATAAGGCGACGCCAGACCCTGAATATTCACTATCAGCCCTTTGACAGACAACCGAGAGACATCCTGCTGGCGCCATACAACCTTTATGAGTTTTACAATCGATGGTATCTGGTCGGCTGGCAAATCGACAAAAAGCGGATAGCCTTCATAAGTCTGGACAGGATTATTGATGTTAACGATTCGATATTTCCTTACTTTGAGGTGCCCGGATTTGATATCAGGGAATACATGGCAGAAACCTTTGGCATCCGCCGACCGGACAATGCAAGCCCACAGACAATCCGGTTTATGGTTACCAAAGAAGAGTCACACTACATCCGCACCAAGCCTATTCATCGAAGTCAGAAACTACTAGATGTCCATCTTGATTATGATATTTATCAGCTAAAAGTAGTTCTAAACCATGAGATCAAGTATAAGTTGCTCTCTTATGGTGCATCTCTTGAGGTCCTCAAACCCTTGTCACTTCGACATGATATTATGGGGGAGTTAAAATCTATGGCTAATAGATATGGCTTAGAAACACATGAAAAATTTCTTTTTGATATTAGTGGGGAAGAACCATTATATGATATTTCCTGTTCCATAGCGATAGTTCCGAATAAAGAAACGATTACTGAAAAAGAGATCAGGTATGAAAACACCCATGAATTCTATGATTAATAACCTTTCAAAATAAAAACTACCATGATAACAAATACCGTAATAGATAAGAAAGTAGCACTCATTGAAGCTATCGAACAGATGGACACACTCCGACTCAAAGAACTGCTAACATCCTCAGGACGCTATTCCGAAACTTCCATAGATATACTCTGTGAGAATCTGGAAGAACTTTTTATCAGTTTCCACGAAAATGGAGATACGGCATTAGTTGCACAGCCTATAGACCCTGCTTTTTCCTGTAGCTGTTATGGCGATTACGAAAATGGTGTACTCTTCTTTGGCAATTATTCTGATAGCTATATCCACTTTTACTTCGAATGTGATGTATATGGGGAATATGCTATCGGGCATTGTCATAGTAGTGATAAGAAAACAGAATCCAGTGGGAAACAGTCACTTTATTTCCTTTTAACCTATGATATGATACCGGGCTTTTATCCGGATAAAAATTTTCAGAAACTTTATATAGAAAGACAAAATGGTCTGGCTGAACTGCGATCACACAAGGATAGTGGAGTAGATAGTGCCATAATGAAAAAATGGACTGAGAAATATGAACACACTTTTAATCTGGTTAATACTCCGGAGAAATTCATATTGAGGGCATTTAATGCCTTCATCTTGCAATACAGACAATTTATCGACTTGATTACTTTACTTGACCTCAAAGCTGAAACTACACAAGCCCTTGCTGAGTTGCCTCAGGGAAAAAACTATATGGATATCGAAATACTACAATGGCTGGTCAAATATGAATACATACACAAGAATATGCAGGTCCTGGAGGTTGATTTTGAGAATTATGAAACACCGCGTGCTTTAATCATTCCCAGACACAGGGATGTTCATATAAATAATACCGAATTCAAGCCATTTATTGATTTTCAGAATAAGTATTATCAATACTACTGGAAAGTCTTAGGGCATAAAGATTATAGTGGCTTGAATGATGATTGTATCAAGCTGGTTGACAAACTTCTGGAGGAGAGTAGGAAGTTGGAGGTAGCAGAGGATAGCAAGCTCTCCTATTCAGACACTATTAAAGGAAATACTATTTTTCATAGCAATGATAAGCTTTCTTAAGAGATTCCTTTATTGTATCTCTTAGATGTTCAGGCGAAATAACTTCTACCTGATCGCCAAAGGAGAGTAATAGTTTAATCAATTCTATATTAGGAATTACTTTAATCCTGACTTCTAGTCCGGATGGTTCATTTTTATCCTTTTGGCTTGGGTGAATAGGTTTCGTTAAGATATACGGAGCAAGAACCGGTGAAAAATTAAGGACCACCTCTTGAATATCTACTCCCTGAGGGCGAGTAACCCCCACGATATCATAAAAATAATCATCCCAATCATTATCTGTAGGAGTGTATTCCAATGAAGTTTCAGATAGCGATTCAATTCTGTCTAAAGCAAGGTTCCAATATATGTTTTCAACATCCGGGTTTAACCCAAATACAAACCAACGATTATTAAATTGCTTTAAATAGTACGGATGAAATATTACATCATATGGTTCAGAGCTTTTGAAGTCTTTGTATTTGACATGCAATACTCTTTTATTGATAATTGCATTAAACAAAGGAGTTAAAAAATGTATGCCTTTAAGATCAACATTACTATCAAATCTAATTATTTCAGCGTTTCGCTCAATTAGTCCAAACTTAGTCTCCAGCATGGGAATCATTTCATTTACCCATTCAAATTGTGGCGTACCTGAGAAACGTGAAATTACCTGGAGAGCGGACTTAATCTGTTCCGCTTCCATATCATTTAATGGTTGGTTATTGATCGAAAAAGACAGATCCTCATAGCGGTAGTAAACCCTCTTTCCATGTCTTATTCTGCCAAGCGGAATAGACCATCCCGCTTCACTTTCCATAAACTTAATATCATCAAACAACTGCCTCCTTTGGATACCATCACTCTGGGAGTCATTATTCACCAGTGCTTTATTACACTCGTCAAGCAAATCTTCCCAGAAAAAAATCCTGCCCGGATTGCGAAAGCACCGGTCTAAAGCCTGATACCGAATAAATGCGTTTTTTGTGATTGACATAATTTTATACATTAAGTGCAGATAGAATGCACTGCACAAAGATACCTTTATTCCAGAAATGAGCAATAAATAAAAATCTTTTTAAACAGCTATAAAAATTAATTATAAAATGTATATTTGTAGTGCAGATATAGTGCACATTAGCGTTATACATTTGCAGAAGTTCTTTGAAACACTTGCCTCAAGATATTGATTCGTGGGTGCTGGGAGTAATTGAGAAATCAATGAAACAATGATCGGCATCTTTATCCTGATCTCGGTTGGGATGAATGTCACTAAGACATACGCCATTGTGGATGTTGGCCTAATAACCAATCGTCTGAACTTAAGATGTAATTATTAGTGATAAATAGTTAATAAGTCTTCCTTCAACTGTATCCTGTATACAAAAAGAGTATCCGGCAAGTGTTTTCAAAGTCTTTTAAAATTTTAGACATGGAAATTAAGCAGTCGCATATTGAGCATATCAGAAAACAATTTACAGAATTGCAAAGTAAAGATGATTTAGTGAATCTATTGAGCGATGCTAAGAATATACTTTGGGGCGAAGAAAGCACTCCTGTTCAATTAAAGTCACTGACTTACTATGCTAACCCTGCACTTTGCAAGAAACGTTACCGAACATTTACTATCAAGAAAAAGTCCGGTGCGGATAGAATAATTCACGCCCCTGTGAAAGGATTAAAATCCATTCTTCGTTCATTAAACTTTGTATTTCAATGCATGTATAAACCACATGAAGCGGCAACAGGTTTTATTCCGGAAAAATCCATCGTTGACAATGCCAAAAAACATGTGGGCCATCATTATGTACTGAATATGGACCTAAAAGACTTCTTTCACACTTTTGACCTATACAGAGTGAAATATGGTCTATTAACCGAAGTCTGGGGGATCAACAGTATAAAGAAATTTAAAGAACACAATGAAGAAAGGTTTCTTGAAATAGATAAAATAGCCTTTTTAATCGCAAGTCTCTGTACCCATCCCTTTAAAATAGATGGAGAAGAAAAAACCGTACTTCCGCAAGGTAGCCCGACATCTCCTACTTTGACAAATATTCTTTGCAAGAAGCTTGACAGTAGATTAACTGGTCTTGCTAAACGATTTGGTGCAACCTATACAAGATATGCTGACGATATTACTTTTTCGTCCCCTCACAACATCTATAATGATGAAGCTTTTAATCAGGAATTGAAAAGAATTATTGAAGAAGATCAGAAATTAGTCATTAATCCAAAGAAAACACGATTACAAAAGTCGGTTTATCGTCAGGAAGCAACCGGATTAATTGTAAACGACAAGGTAAATGTCCGCAGGAGATATGTAAAGCAAATCCGGATGTGGCTATATTACTGGGAAAAGTATGGATATGGAAAAGCGGAAGAAAAGTTTAAACGAGATTACATTGCGGATAAAGGCCATGTGAAAAATATAAATGCTCATTTGGTGAATGTTTTAGATGGGAAATTGGAGTTTTTGAAGATGGTAAAAGGGAAAGAGGATGATACGTATAAAAAACTTAAAAAAAGACTTGATGGATTAACTGATAGAGAAAGCCCTATAACCAAAATACTAAATATATGGGAAAATGAAGGAATTGAAGCAGCAATGGCTACAAGAGATATTACAGAAGATGATTTATCAACAAATGGTCGCATTATAGTAATCTTTTAAAAAATCTATAAAATTTAGACATGTTTAATTTAAACGATGTAACTTAACTAATATGAAATGTCCTAAACATTACTTTTTAACGAATAAGTAATGTTTACACTACCATATTATTAAAAATATTTTTTAAATTTAAAGCGAACCTACATAATTTTTTAAGGGTTCAATGTACTCTATAATTTTTTGTATTTTGAATAAGTATGATTTCATAAAAGGATTGATAAATAATAAAGACCTTACTCCTTCACAAAGGGATAGGATATTAAGGCTGTCTGTCAAAGAATTTGGAGAAGATGCAGAGATAATTGAAGATTTAAAGAGAAGGTTAGCAGCTATTGAATATGTGATTATCAATAAAGAGATAACCAAAGATTCTGGTATAACTGATACTATATTAAATGTAAATATCTATCCTACCATCCATTATCCACAAAAAACAGTAAAGCTGTTAAAATATTTTACAGCTAATGACAAAAGCCTTAAATACACTACTCATAGTTGGGATAAAGGAAAGTTTTCAAGCTTTAAAAACTTCTTAGCATCAATTCAAAATGAATGGAAAAGTATTTCTGAGGATCTAAAAAAACAAAACAATAGACTACACGCTAAAATCTTTAATTTTTTATTTAATAAAAAATTAGGAGAAAAAGATGGGTTATATTATAAATCATGGGGTGAAAAAAAGCTTAAGTTTGGATGGTCTTCAAATGAGTTGAAAGAATTTATGAATTCAGGAGAAAATCGGGACCCTTTTAATTGCCCTATTCCTGATAGGATTAAACAATTAGAGAAAGGTATAAACTTATTCTATTTTAAAGATTATATCGATATTTTCAAGAATGAAATAGAAATTAGAGAAGAAAATAATGTCTTAAAGAAACTAATAAATAAAATTAAGACAGAGGAATTGTCTTTTGATTTCAAGGTCACAACAGAAAACATAGAAGGTAAATCGTTTTATACAGATGTTTCTTATTTTAAGGAGTCATTAAAATTAATTTTTAGAAGCTTTAAAAATCGAACTGAGTTTCCTGAAATTATCATAATGGCAAAAAGCGACTTTTCACTTAATTTCCTACAACTAAATATTACACAAAAAGATTCTATCTGCCAACGAAGCATAGAAGACCCAAAGATAGCTTCACCAACTGGAGGTGAATTTGGGGATTTGATAAAAAACTTAAATGGGTTGGCTGATTTTTCTATTTCAGCAAAATTTATAGATAATAAGTGTTATAGAATTAATTACTTAGCTTCAAACGAGAATGCTAAACATATAGAAGATGTAGAAAATGTCAACGGCTTTACCTACGAATTAAAATTTTATTTATGAGCGAAAAAATATTATTAGTTGAAGACCGGCCTTCTCGCCAACAAATCTATTCAAAGAATTCGGGAATAGATTTAAAACGTTTTAATATTCTAAAAAATGTATGTGGTGGGGAGGAGTTTCATTCGGTAAAAGGGGAAATTACTAAAGAAATAAATTACTTTGATAAGTTTGATATACTAATGTTTCATAGGTCAGCTCTTTCAACTGATGAGAGAACAATGATCATAAATTATGCTGATAGTAATTCAAAGACATTAGTATTCTTTTCGGGAGGAATTTCAGCAACTAATATTCAAAAGGTAGGTAAAAGCCAATTATTAACGATTAACTCCAAGGATTTTTACAGTGAAAACCTGAAGTTATTTCTAGAAAATGAAGGAAAAGAAATCTCAGAGTTAGCATTCGGAACTAATTGGAAGTTAAATCAACTTACTAGTGCAAAAGAAAAACTTACATTAAATATATTGAATTTTGTAAACGAAAAAGTAGAATTAGAAATGATTCTGGATGAATTATCTTTTCCTCAATGGATAAAAGATGAGTATTTTAATATTGATTCTTCTGAGATAGATAAAGAACAATTAGTTTCTATCAACAAGAATTTTGAAGCAAAAATAAAAGAATTAGTGGGATGAAAAATATAATACTAGTAAGTGATATGATGGATAATGAATATCCTTTACCTGACTTTTTTGATAAGGAAAAGATTGCTACACCAAACTTTGATGAAGAAATTGACTCTGCAATAACAAATTATTTAACTAATCTCAACAATAAAGAAATAAGCTCTATTACTCTCCCAGTAAATTTAAGCCAAAATTTTTTAGAATTATCGGGTATAAGAGTTGGTCATCATATCCGCTTAACAAAAGAATTAAAGTATAGAAAAGTTCCATTAATATTCTATGGTTCTTTGGAGCTGGAAACTTTAGCCAAAATCTCCCCGTTGTCTTCAATATTATTTACCCCAAATGTTTATTATGTGAATATAAGTAGGTATTCATTTGAAGATATTGTCAAATATATTAATGCTATTTCTCTTTCTTTAAATGACTTTGATTTCAATAAATATTTAGATTTTGTAAGAATAGAACCTCCTGCGAATTATCAGTCACATCATAGTGTAGACAATGAAATTGCTCTAATTGAGTGGTCCAAATATTTGAGATGTGACAATCAGATTGTAGAAGTAAAAGAAAATCTTAAAAATGGTCTTTATTTTAAGTACCATAGTGTTCTTAATCCAGTTGAATCACCTGAAACGGGAACCCAATTTGAAATTACAGAAAAAGGAAATATACTTTTAATTGATGATGAATGGGAAAAAGGTTGGAAGGATTTTTATAACTATTTTTTCCATTATAGTGGACAAATTTGGTTAGATACCTTATCAATTGATTTTAAATCATTGTCGCAAACAGAAATAATACAAGAAGCTAAAAATAAGATTGAAACGTTTAAACCAGATGTCATTCTGCTTGACTTAAGACTTTGTGATATTGACTTTGAGGATGAATTGCCAAGTAATAAGCTCACTGGGATCCAAATATTGGACATTGTGAAAAATATCAATAAGGGAATTCAAGTAATTATAACCACAGCATCAAATAAAGTATGGAACTTTGAAGCAGCAAAAAAATATGGTGCAAATGGCTATATTATTAAAAGCGGTATTTCAAATATAAAGGAGGATATCAAAAATTTAAAAACACTTATTGAGGAAGGGTTAAAAAGAAGTAGTTTTCTAAAGATAATAAATCAAAAATTAAAAGCAGCAATCCAGTGTTGGGATAATTACAAAATACACCAAAGAAGAAATTTAACCGATCAAATGCACGATACTTTATGGCATGCAAATCTAAAATTGCAAATAAAAGATTTTTTAAATAATGCATTTGATACTATTAATAATGATGAAATTCAAGAACGTTTTACTATCTCAATTTTACTCCTTTATAGGGTAATTGAAATGCTTAATGAATTTTTTATTGTCGAGGAAGGAACCTATTTCAAAAAAGATATTTCATATAAGTTTGATATAGACGATCAACCTGTCCCTAGGATTTCTTTTAATACAGGAAATTATAATATAGAGACCCTTAGCAAAGGAAAAACACTTTCAACAAAAGAAAAAGCTTATGCCATTTATCATAAATATAAAAATGTAACTCCTAAAGATCTTTTCAAAATGATAAATAACTTAACAGAATATAGAAATAAAGTTGCAATACACCCTGATAAACGATTTAAAGAAGAGTCCTTAGAGTATTTATTTGAAAATAAGTTCGATGATTTTAAAAGAATAATAGTCAATCATTTTAATGCAGTAATGAATTATGTTAATTCTTTTAATTAACATAATACCAATAACACTATTTACTTCATACCCAAAAATTAAATTCTATAAAGCACTTAAGAAAAAAGTAATCAAGTATGTTGTTTAAATATAAATTATTTTGTTTTGCTGTGCACATAGAGCACACAGATAAGTTCTAGCTTTGTATCATTAATACAAAAAACTTATGGAAATTGCCCTAATAATTTTATTATCAACCATCTTCGGAGTATCACAAAAATTAGCGGATGCTGTAAATGAGCACCGAACTATTCTTTTTTATGGCTCTAACATATTTTTCGGTATTTTATTTGGTGTTTCTGGAATATTTTTGGCTAATATGAATAGTGATTTCACTGAATTTTTTATTGGCTTAATATTTTATTGGTTATTGAGTGGTAAGTTGGATTATTTTAATCACCAACTTTCTGCTTGCATGATTATAGGAGGGGTCTTTGTAAACACTAATTGTCATTTTAGCACTATATTTAATTTTCTATTTGTTGTATGTTCGTTCTTTTTATTGAAATATATAAAGTACTTGACTAAAAAAACTAATTCTTTTACTATTGTATTTTTCAATGGAAGATTTCAACATTTTATACTAGCTATTATAATGGGAGTTTGGTTTGAAAATATTTACCTATCTATAAGTATCCTTTGTACAATGATTTCAATTTTATTGACGATTAAAGTTTTAAAAATAAATAATAACTATTATGAAATTGTATAACCATGAGCATCTTTAACCACTTTCAACACATTACCCTCACCAGCGACCAACGTAATGCGCTGGAAAAACTTTCTGCTTTCTTAGAAAGTGAGGATAGGGTGTTTATCCTTCAAGGATATGCTGGAAGTGGTAAGACAACACTTCTTAAAGGTTTTGTGGAATATCTTCAATCATTAGAGAAGAAATTTCAGCTAATGGCACCCACCGGAAGAGCGGCAAAAGTCATCAATCAGAAAACCGATCTTGAATCCACTACCATTCACAAAGGCATTTACAGTTTTGAAGAATTGCAGGAAATTGAGAAAGGTGAGGATGAAAATAATGTTTCATTTTTGTACCAATACAAAATCAGAAACAATCCTGAAGTTCATGTTTCGGTTTTGATAGTGGATGAAGCATCTATGGTGAGTGACAGATTGAGCCAAGGTGAATTTTTCCGATTTGGAAGTGGCCATTTGCTCAGAGACCTTATTGATTACGGAAGAATAGAGGATTCAACCACATCCAGTAAAATTATATTTATTGGTGACCCTGCACAATTGCCACCGGTAGGCATGAATTTCTCTCCTGCACTTGATACAAAATACCTAAGTGAAACTTACAAGGTTTCTGTTTCTCAAGTGGAAATGAAAGAAGTGAAACGTCAGGATGCTAATAATGGCATTTTAATTTCTGCCACTAAAATAAGGCAATGCCTAACTTCCGGCTACTTCAACGATTTTGATTTGAGGGAAAATAAGAAAGATATATTTAATCCCAAGTATCATGAATATCTGGAAACCTACAAGGCACAACAAGACCAAAAAATCATCATTTGTTACAAAAACAAAACTGCCCTTGACTTAAATTTAAACATTCGTTGTGAGAGATTTGGAAGCAATTTGCCCATTCAGTCAACTGATACCGTTATCATTGGTGTCAATAATTATCGATTAGGAATAATGAACGGTGAATTTGCTGTTGTCTCAGAAGCCAGCCCTACAGTTGAAAGTAGAGAGGTAACCTTCTACAATAAAGGAGGAAAGACTGAAATTATAAGACTAACATGGAGAAGTGTTAGTCTTATATTGCCGGATGAAAATAATCAACCAAAAACTGTTAACGGCTATATATTAGAAAACTATTTGTATGGAGATAATTATCTAAAACCAGAAGAGCAAAGGGCGCTTTATGTAGATTTCAAAAACAGGCATCCAAAGCTTAAAAAAGGTACAGAAGAGTTTAAAGAAGCAATATATAATGATAAATTTTTTAACTGCATTCAACTCAAATTTGGTTATGCTGTAACCTGCCACAAGGCTCAGGGTGGTGAATGGGCAAATGCTTTTGTTTTTTGGGATAGAGGAACTCAAGCCAATTTCAACTTTTATGAATCAAAACATAACCGCACAGGCAAAACCAATTCAGAATTTTATCGCTGGGCTTATACTGCAGTTACCCGAGCATCCAAGAAACTGTTTTGCATCAATCCACCATATTTTTCATCCTTTTCAGGCATGAATTTTATTGACGTGAATGTTCAACAAGCCTTCAATGAGTTGACAGGACAATCAAATCCTACAACTGAAATCAATATCACTGAAGTTTTGCCGGAATTGGAAAAATTTGGCTTAGTTGATGCACCATTGACTATCCAAGATCATTTCATTCACAGGTGGTACATTCTGAAAAAGCATTATATAGATATTGAAGCTTGGCAGAAAGTTGGGTATGAGGTACGATATATCTTCAAAAGAGACGCCCAAACAGCAGCATTCAAACACTGGGTTAATGGTCAAAATGTTTTTAAAAGCAATTTTCAAAAGCTACCTGCACAAACCAATTCTGATGAGTTATTTGAAACCATCACAAAAATACTAGAGTGTGTTACTCCGATTGTAATAAACAGGAACAACATTGAAGGTATTCTGACCCAAATTGAATTTGATGTGGCAATTGAAGAAGAGAAGCCATTCTTGAAAAATCTATTCGATTTTATCAGTAAAGGTTTAACAAAAGGTGAAATCATTTCCAACATTCAGCATCTCGAATACCGTGAAAGATATACCATAGTTAATAATGGACGGTCTTGTATAATTGACTTTGAATATGATAAAGCAGGTTTTTTCGGTCGAGTGCTTCCATTAGAAAAGAAATGTGACTGCCCCGAAATTCTAGGCCGAATCAAATCCATTGTAAACAACCTAAAAGAAGCTGATTATGTCATTTAAAGAAATCAAAGAACTTAGACAAGCTGGTAAGCTTGAAGAAGCTTTACAAATGGCAAATCAAGCCTTGGAAACAGATCCAGATAATATTTGGAACAAGCGAGCAATTGCTTGGGTATATTATGATTATATTAAAAAATTTGCTCACCCTGAATCCTATGATTTATTTAAGGAAAATCTAATCAAAATTAAAGACTTGCAACTGCCCGAAGATGAGAAAATGTTGTTTGACAATTGTGCATGGCAAATCGGACGTATGGTATTTGGCTTACAGAAAGCTGAGTATGTAGATTATGACAAAATCAATGAGTTGTTTGAAATCATCAGAGATTTTCATTTCACCAAACCATCTGAGGCATATTCTTTTATTTACAAGGCTTTTCACAAAGGGTATCAAACCTGGTCACGCTATATGTCTTTTGCCGAATGGTGGAATTTTGAAAATCTTCGATCCGAAGATTATTTAGAAGAAGAATTCAATGGCAAAAAGTTAATGTCTATTGCAGAACAAGCTTATATTGCTTATTCCAAGAAGCTTTTGGAAGGAGAGATGTCAGACCCATTTAGACAACAACGAGTGGTCGATAAAGAAAAAATTGAACTGTTCTTGCCAAAACTGGATACTATTATTGAGGACCATCCCAAGTATCAATATCCGCCTTATTTTAAAGCAAAACTATTATTAGCGATAGGGAGTGAAGAAAATGTCTTGTCGGCATTTTTGCCATTTGCCAGGCAAAAAGCAAACAACTTTTGGGTTTGGGAATTAATGGCAGAGATTTTTTCAGAAGACCCGGAAATTCAGTTTGCTTGTTATTGCAAAGGGCTTAGCTTGAATACACCCGAAGAATACTTGGTAAACCTAAGACTAAAATTTGCCGGAATACTACGTGGAAGGTCAATGTACAACGAAGCAAAAACTGAAATTAATAATATTATTGCTACAAAAAATAATAAAGGATGGGACCTCGGCATTAAAATATCCAATTGGATGGAACAGGATTGGTATAAAAATGCAGAAGAATATAGTAATAATCAAGATTTGTATTTGGAACATACTATAAAAGCAGAAAATATTTTATACAATGATTTACCCGAAGAAATAGTAGCTGTAGAATTTGTAGATCGTAATAGAAAAACAATAAACTTTGTTGAAAATCAACATAAATACGGCAAATTCAAATATTCTAACTTTTTAAAGAATCCGAAAATCGGTGATTTATTGGCAGTTAGATTTAATGGCGCTGGTCGTGACGGTTTTTATAAAATATATACAGCAAAAAAATTAGATAAAAAAGTCGATTCGGAAGCCGTAAAAGATTTTATGGGTTCAGTGGACTTGAAATCTCAAGGGTTTGGCTTTGTAGATGGTGTTTTTATTAGCCCCAATATGATTAAAGTTCATAAGTTGTCAGATAGTGATTTTGTTTATGGGAGGGCAATTTTATCGTTCAATAAAAGTCGGAATGAATGGAGCTGGAAAGCATTTGAATTAGACTATGAAACTGATTTATCTAAGGGTAAAAAATATGCAGGTTCCCTTTGAAATACTATAATCACAAATTCTTCATACAATAACGAAATAACTATTCCCTATGGCCGAACTATTTGACTGGTGCGTGGGCGTCATGTATAATACCGAAGGTACATTCGTTATAGACCAATTTCATTGATCTATACGACTGTAACCTCGGCATTATACCAAAAATTTATAGACTATTATATAAATCATCTTGGTATAAGATGGCGGATATCACCGGATTTACCTATAAGGAGATCAACATCATCTTGTTTGTGATATTGCATCCATTGATTACGATCATACAATTTGTTATTATTCTGAATTTATGGAAGAGGCTCAGGCTTTGTCGTAAAAAGGCGGTGGCGTAGCCGGACAGGTACTGGGGATAATGGCATTCTGCCTCCTCATAGCCTATTCGCAATAAGATAATGTTTAATATGTCTTGAATCGTTACGGCCTATGAAATACTATCACCGGTCTCTGGTGTCAACATCCTAAGGACAGTCCTTGACACATTTTCCGGTGAAGTCAATGTAAAACCATTTTCCCTCCTTTTTAACTTTAAGGGTATTCATGCCACCGATACGTATCTCGTCATATACAAAAGGAATTTTAATATTGTTCTCTGTGTCAATACAACCCCATTTTCCTTCCTTTTTTACCAAAAATTTGTCATTACTCGGCTTCAAAACCTTCTCATAAATAATCGGCACACTTGGATTATTGTCTTTAGTTATTATCCCGAATTTATCGTCCTTCTTTACTAAGAAATGATTGTCATCTATAAATTCCAGATTATCATATATAAATGGAATGACGGCCTTTTGACCTTGTGAAACCACTCCATAGGAGCCATTTTTTTTGCCGATATAATAAGTTGACTTGACCGTAAGCGGTTCATCATAATTTGCAGGCAAGATTTCCTTACCGGATGAAGTAATCAAGCCCCATTTTTTATTTAATTGGACAGCTATCATATTATCCCCCCTATCTATAAGTGAATCATATAATGGTGGAACGATGACCTCCCCGCTTTTGTTGATTCTACCCATCTTGCCATCTTTTACCACGTCGGCTGTTTTGTTCCATTTGAATGCCGCTAACCTGTCATACTCGATGGGAAGGACAATTTTTCCATGATTATTGATCAGGCCCCACTTCCCTTTTTTTACAATTGGAGCTATGTCATCTATATCACATGTTCCTATTGCATCATACTCGATGCGAG